>JAABUQ010001357.1_pt1 | contig 53345 bp, 48 predicted proteins | sample 5560001 | NCBI WGS metagenome assembly JAABUQ01 (sample SAMN10711888, study PRJNA513371) | rock metagenome | isolation source: Antarctica rocks | place: Antarctica: Victoria Land, Finger Mt nord | collected 2015-12-18
TCCTGGTCGAGGCGCACCGCCGCCTGGCGCCGAACGAGGCCATCCGCATCGCCCGCGAGCTGGAGGCCGTCCAGCCGTTCTGGCTCGAAGAGCCGGTGGACGCGGAGAACCTCGCCGCCCTGGCCGAGGTCCGCCGCGGGACCACCGTGCCGATCGTCACGGGCGAGGCCCTCTACACGAAGGCGCAGTTCGCCCAGGTGTTCGAGCAGCACGCCGCCGACATCCTGAACCCGGACGTGTGCAACTGTGGCGGGATCCTGGCGCTGAAGGAGATCGCCGCGATGGCCGAGCCGTACTACCTGGCCGTCGCCCCGCACAACTACAACAGCACCACTCTGGGTCTGGCGGCGACGCTCCAGGTGTCGGCGTGCATCCCCAACTTCCTGATCACCGAGTACTTCGTGAACGCGGAGGAGCGTGGTCGCGAGATCGCCCGCGAGCCGTTCAGCGTCAAGGATGGCTTCATCCAGCTGCCGACTGCCCCGGGCCTAGGGGTCGAGCTCGACCCCGACGCCCTGGCCCGCTATCCGCAGCGGAGCTTCCCGGCGCGGCCCATCCGCCAGTACGCCGACGAGTAAGATTTAGGATCGGGAGTAGGCGCGCTCACTCGGCCGCCAGCCGCCGGCCCGCGCCCGCCCCGGAGCACGACAGGCGCAGCGGCTCAGCCGACCAGAGCACCGTGCCGTACGACTCGGCGACGACCGCGACGGAGCGGGACGGCAGGAAAGCGTCCAGCGCCGCCTGCACCGTGTTGTCGCTCACAAGAGTCGGAGCGAGCAGGTCGCTGGCCCGGTCCGGGTAGTCCAGCAGGTTGGGCACGTTGGTCAGAGTCAGCACTGTGAGGTCAGGCTCAGACCGCGCGCACTCGACAGCTGCCGCCAGGTAGCGCGCTGTGATGGCGTGGGCGGCGTCCCACTCGGGATAGGCTTCCATCAGCGGCGAGGAGCGCAGCGTCGCCAGGGAGAACAAGGCCAGACCGGCGGCCACGAAAAGCGGCGCGCCACCACGCCAGAGCCGCACCCCAGGAGGGTCGCCACTGTCGAGCGCGCGGATCGCCGACGGCAGCGCCTGAACGACGCCAGCGGCGATCAGGGCAAGCCCGACCAGGGGAAAGTACGCCAGCCAGGCTCCCGAAAGAGTCTTCACGACCGTGTAGAAGACGGCGAAGACGGCAATCCACAGGCAGCCAACGCGGACGACCGACCCCGGCCGAGTTGGCATGGCGCTGCTGGCCGCCGTGAGCGCGAGGAGCACGACGGCCAGCAGCGCCGCCCAGGCGGTGCTGCCGCGCGGGAACAGCTCGCCGACTGGCCACAGCAGGAAACGGGCGAATCCGGTCACAACCGCGCGGTACGCGGAGGTGTCCAGCGTGGCGATCGACGTCCCCCGGTAGCCACCCAGCGACCCGAGGACGGCGAAGCGGAGGGCGAAGACGACCACCGTCAGAACGCCGTACGGGATGACCCGCCGCACGAGAGCCACGCGGGCCGGTGGCGTGCCGAGGCCGCCAGCCACGCCGACGCACGCGAGGACCGCGGGGACCAGCAGCAGGGCCGCGAACGCCGACTCCTTGCTCAACAGCGCGATGCCGTACAACAGGAGCGAGCCGATCGTCCAGGGCCAGCGACGCCCGCCTCCGGTGGCGCCGTGGCAGAGGAGCGCCATGGCGCCGGTAAACGCGGCAACGGGCACCAGGCTGTCGCGGCGCGCCAGGACCGGCACGGTGGCGACCACGAGCGGGTGGAGGCCGAAAAGCAGGCCGCCGATCAGGCTGGCGGGGCGGGACAGGTGCAATCCCCGCAGCAGCGCCCACACGGCCAGGGTCGTCAGGCCGTGGAGCGCCAGGTTCGTCGCGTGGTAGCCGAGGGGATCCAGTCCCCAGACCGCATGCTCGACGGCGAACGTCAGGCTGACAAAGGGTCGGTACACCACCTCCCCCTGGGCGAACGTCGTCCCGGCCATCACCGGCTGAGCGAACAGCGCGCCGACGTCCGACCACGAGCCGACACGGCTGGTCTCGACAAGGGTGAGCGAGTCGGTGCCGACGAAGCCGACCCCCAGGAAGCGGGTGAAGGCGGCGACGACGGTGAGAACGAGGACTGCCGGTAGCGCGGCGGTCGCGACAGCCAACCCCAGGCTGGGGCGTGTCGCGCGGGCCGTCGCGCAGCTGACGCGGGCGCTACTGGGCGACGGCGACGGCCCGCGCAACGTTCCCGGCCACCATGGCCTGGCCCTGGCACGTGAAGTGGGCCGTGTCCACGAAGAGCGCCGCCTTCTGATCGTCGGGAAAGATGGCGGCGTTGTCGACGACCGGGACACCTTCGTCGGACGCGACCTGGCGGAGCATGGCCTGGTACCGCTGGTACAGGGTCCGCAACTCCGGCAGGCTGGTCGTGTAGGGCGGGTAGTGGACCTTGGCGACCGCGTCCGGCGCCATCGTGTCGCCGAGGATCGTCGGCCAGGTGAAGAGCACGACGCTGGCGCCACCGGCCCGCGCCGTCTGGATGATCGCGCGCAGCCGCTCCCCGTAGCCGACCGGCTCGTAGCCAGGCGGCAGCGAGCTGGAGGCGGCGCTCGTCTGAGCCCGCCCACTGTGGACGCGCAGGAAGAAGAGGCGCCGGAACGTCTGCGCGGCGTCGCTCAGCGTCAGAGCCTGGGCGAGCGGGCTACCGCGCAAGGACAGCTGGTCGGACTCGACGGACGGGTCGGTCTGGTACAGGTCATTCCAACCGATGAACACGGTCACCAGGTCCGGCTCGAGGGGCATCACGTCCCGCTGCAGATGGGCAAGCGCGCGGTCGCTGCGGTAGCCCTCGACACCCGCGTTGACCACCTCCACCCGGCGCGGCGCGAGCAGGTCGGGCAGGAGGTACGGGTACGCGCACTCGACCTCGCGCGGGCCGAACGTCGCCGAATCGCCCAGCGTGACGATGCGGTACACGCCGGGTGCCTTGGCGACGGCCACCTCGGGCCCGCGAAAGCCGCGGCTGTTGACGCGGATCCCGCCGGAGCTGTAGCCCGGCTTGAGCGAGTAGCCGGTCTGCGGGTCGTCGACCACGTAGCCGCGCGGCGCGTCCCCCGTGCCCACGTTCCTGACGACGTGGTAGGCGCGCACGGCGGCCTCGATCGCCAGGAGAACGAGCAGGAGCGTTATCGCGGCGAAGCACAGCCCTTTGGCGAACCCGATCCGCGGCGCCGGCCGCTCCGCGACCGCAGGAGCGCGGGCCGGGGCGTCAGTCCTGAGACTTGCCAAGGCGTCCGCCCGCGATTGGACGCGCCGCGACCCATCCCACCTAGAACAGGGGGTAGATGAAGGGCGCGAGCGACGAGCCCTCGGCCAGAACGATGAGGACTCCGATGACCAGGAGGCTCAGGATGACTGGCAACAGCCACCAGATCTTCCTGTAGCGGATGAAGTAGAGGAACTCGGACAGGAGGGCGAAGCGTTCCATGGCTCGGATACCGCCGGTGCGTGCCGCCATTCTAGCCGACGGGGCGGCCGCGACCGCCGGGCCGATGGGCGCGGCGCCGACGAGCCTGGTGTTTGGCGAAGCAACGCCCAATTGTTAGAGTATGCACAGAGCTTACGTAATGGTCAGCTAAGGAGACTCGGGCAGCATGCCGAGCGTTCTTTTCCGCCTGCGTCTCGCGTTGGTGGTCGCCACCCTGGTGGCGCTCGCGACGCCTGGCGGTGTGGCGTCCGCGGCTCCTCCCCAAGACGTTTCCGCCTCGAACTATGGCGTCGGGGAGGCCTTCATCATCATGCTCCGCGAAGGGGTGGAGGGGCTCCTGGTGATCGGCGCGCTCGTGGCCTTCCTGCGCCGGAGCGGCAATGCCCGCCGCCAGGGCTGGGTCTGGGGCGGCGCGGCGGTAGGGCTATCGCTGTCCATCGGTCTGGCGCTGCTGCTCCAGCAGGGGTTCAGCCGCGCCGAGGGCGCGTTGGGATCCGAGCTGGTCGAAGGCGTCGTCGGGCTGACGGCCGCGGCGATGCTGTTCTACGTCTCCTACTGGCTGCATACGAAGTCCCGCTTGGGCGCCTGGCAGTCGTACATCCGGCAACGGAGCACGGCCGCGCTCGCCGGCGGCAGCATGGTGTCGTTGGCGCTCGTCGCCGGACTGGCCGTGTTCCGCGAGGGCGCGGAGACGACCGTGTTCTACCTGGGCATCGCGCCGAGCATCGCGTTCGGCGACCTGGTTGTCGGCCTTGGTCTGGGGCTGGCCTGTCTGGCCGCGGTGGGGGTGGCCGTGCTCGTCGTGGGCGTTCGGCTGCCGCTGCGGCCGTTCTTCCTGGCGTCGAGCGCTCTCATCTACTACCTCGGCTTCAAGTTCGTCGGCACTGGGCTGCACTCGCTGCAGGTAGCGGGCCTCCTGCGGGCGACACCGGCCCCCGTCCCCACCAGCGACACGCTTGGCCTGTACCCGACGTGGGAGACCGCCATCCCGCAGCTGCTGCTCGTGGCGATAGCCCTAGCAGTGGTGTGGCTGTCGCTGCGCCACCCGTCGGGCAGGTACACGCCGCCGGCCTCCGCCGGCACCTGAGATCGTCAGAGCGCGGCGGGCAGGATAGCGGCGTCGACGCTGCCGCTGAACGTCCACAGGTCGCCGCTGCGCAACAGGAATCGGAGCTGCGAGCGCGCTTGCTGGCGCGGCGAGCGGTCCCAGGACACGCGCTCCACCTCCCCCAGCGGGAGCGTGAGAGGCTCGGCCTCGGCCGCGTCAGGCGCGAAGGAGAAGGCATCGTCGTCCAACCGAGCGAGGCGCCAGCGGTCCGCCGAGAGCACCAGCGATCCGTCGGCGCCGCGGCGAAGCAGGTTGAACCACCCCTCGCCAAACGGGGCGGCCGCGGTCGCGAGGTCGAGCTCCATGGCACCATAGCCATGCAACCCGCATGCCCAACCGGGTGGAGATCGTGTGTCGTCAAGGTTGAGCTGGGGTTGAACTATTGGGCGCGTCTTCTTATGATGGGCCGTCAGCTCCAAGCAGGAGTGCAGGAGGCCATCTCTCTTGAGCCCGCACGGTAGCAACGTTTTCTACTTCTACTTCTACTCGCGGCCAGAGGCTGAGCGGCATTGAGTCGCACCCAGCCCGGCGGCCGCCGCATCTCCGGACTGAGCGCCCTACACCTGCCATCCAATTCTGGGCTAGCGCTCAGGACTCTCCTCCGCCGCACAGCCGACCTGACCACGCCGATCATCGAGCAGGTCGCCGTGCGCCGGTCGCACTACATGGTCCACGCGGCTGTTGCCACCATCGGCCTCGCGACGCTCGGCGTCGTCGCGGCCCAGCCGCGACCGGTGGCGCCATCGGCCATGGCTCTACGGGCACCGACCGAAGAGCCGGCCGACGCCATGGACACCGTGAACACCGCGAACGCCGTGGAGGAGAGCGCTCCCGCCCCGGCCGAGGCTCCGCCCGCCGCCGTGGTCCCCGCAACCGTCGCGCCCGAACCCACACCAGCGCCCCAGCCGCCCAAGCCCGTGCATCACACCGTCGAGGAAGGCGAGAACCTCCGGATGCTCGCCGCCCGCTTCGGCGTGAGCCCGGAGACGATCCTGGCCGCGAATGACATCCAGGACGCCGACCTGCTGCAGGTTGGTCAGGACCTCCTCATCCTGCCCACCGACGGCGCGCTGCACGCGCTGAAGGACGGCGAATCGCTCAACAGCGTCGCCGAGCGGTACGGAGTCGGCGTACAGGACCTCCTCGCGGCAAACGACCTCGGCGGCAATCCGGACGTGGTCCAGCCTGGCACCGAGCTCGTGGTCCCTGGCGTCGACCCGATGGTCGACCCGTACGCCGCCACCGCCGCCACTGGGGACGTCCAGGCGGCCAACAGCACAGACCAGCAGGCGGCCAGCACCGGCCCGGCCGGGGCGCTGCACGCGCACCCGGTGCCAAGCACCCGCACGTACGAGGTGCAGCCGGGAGATACGCTGCGCAGCATCGCCTACACCTTCGGCGTGGACGTCGATACGATCCTGTCCAGCAACGGCATCGAGGACCCTGACACGATCAAGCCCGGCGTGAACCTGCGCATCCTGCCGGTGCGGGGCGTCGAATACACAGTTCAGGAGAACGAGACGCTCGCCGACATCGCCTGGCGCTACCAGATAGACCTCGGCGTCCTGCTCGACTCCAACGAGCTCGACAACCCCGACGTCATCCACGTGGGCGGCAAGATCATCGTGCCTGGCGGCAAGCCGCGCGCGCTTCCCCCGGCCGCCGTCGCCGCCCCGGCTCCGGCCCCGGCGCCAGCCGCGCCAGCCGCCGCCGCCAGCGTGGCCAAACCGTCAGCCTCGACCAGGCCCGCCGCCGTGGCAGAGGCAGCCAAGCCCGCGGCCGCCGCGGCAGCGCCCAAGCCGAAGCCGGCTCCTGCCGCGCCCGCGCCGGTCGCCGCGGCGGCGCCCAGCGGCGGCGGTGGCGGGGACTCCATCGTGTCCACCGCGATGCGCTACGTCGGCTCGCGCTACGTGTTCGGCGGCACCTCGCCCAGCGGGTTCGACTGCTCCGGATTCGTCTACTTCGTGCTCAACAATAGCGGCCAGCCGGTGGGGCGCGGCATGTGGCAGCAGTACAACGGCGGCAGCCACGTCAGCATCAGCGAGCTCCGGCCTGGCGACGTCGTCTTCTTCGCCAACACCTACATGCCGGGCTTGAGCCACGACGGCATCTACATCGGCGGCGGCCAGTTCGTCCACGCCAGCGACGAGCGCACCGGCGTCACAACGTCGAACATCAATTCGAGCTACTGGGCCGGCCACTACGTCGGCGCCGCGCGCTACTGACAAACCGTGGCTAAGCGCGTAGCGCGCACAAAGGCAAGGGCCTCTAAGCTGGTCTGAAAAGGACGGACCGACGCTCGACGGCCGCACGATCCGCAGCTCAAAGTAGCCAGGACCGAGTCCTCATAGACCTCCTCACGGACGAGCAGGAGGTAGCTCGTCCGATGCCGCCCCGATGTCGCGTCTGCGCTGGCCAGGGCGAGCGCGCCCAGCCGACGATGGTTGTGACCGCAGCCACACTGGCGGGCACCTCGCCGGGCCTGGGCGCGTGGGCGATGAATGGTGAGCAAGGCCATGGGGAAGTCCTCCCGAGCTGTGGGCACGCTCGACAATGGAGTTGCGAGCTGCCCCCGCACAGGATCAGGCTCTCGGCCCTGCTACGCTCATGCCGAGCGTGCCGGACCCCGAGATCGAGACCCACTACGACCGTGGTGTCGAGCAGCCGCGCCTGGCCCGCGAGGCGAGCCTGGAGTGGGTGCGCACGCAGGAGCTGCTGCTGCGGTACCTGCCCGCGCCGCCGGCCGCGATCCTGGATGTCGGCGGCGGGCCCGGCGTGTACGCCGGCTGGCTGGCCGAGCGGGGCTACGCCGTCCGCCTGGTCGATCCTGTCGCGCGGCACGTCGCCGAAGCGCGGGCAGCTGCAGACGCGCAGGCCGGGCACCCCTTTACGGCAGCCCTCGGGGATGCGCGGCAATTGGAGGAGATCGACGACGCGTTCGACGCGGTGCTGCTGATGGGGCCGCTGTACCACCTGGTCGAGTCGCGGGACAGGCTCCAGGCGCTGCGCGAGGCGCACCGCGTCGTGCGGCCCGGCGGGCGGGTGCTCGGGACGGCGATTTCGCGCTTCGCCTCTCTGCTTGACGGCTTGCTTTCCGGCTGGCTGAGTGACCCTGTCTTCCAGGGCATCGTCGCGGCCGACCTCCGCACGGGTTGGCATAGGAACCCCGAGCCCGACCGCCACCCCGAGTGGTTCACCACGGCGTACTTCCATCGCCCCGAGGAGCTGGCCGCGGAGGTGCGCGGCGCGGGCCTCCGCCTCGAGGCACTGCTGAACATCGAAGGACCAGGCTGGTTGGTGTGGCGCGACCTCTGGGACGACCCCGCACGGCGCGCTGGCCTGGTGGAGGCAGCCCGAGCCGTCGAGGCCGAGCCGAGCCTGCTTGGGTGCGGGGCCCACCTCCTGGCGGTCGCCCGTCGTGACCCTATCCCCGCTGCCGGCCAGGCGCGCCAGACGATCCGAAGGCTCCCGCACGAGATCCGCACGGCGCGCCTGGTGCTGCGAGTACCGCGCGCCGACGACGCGGCGGCGATCTTCCAGGCCTACGCGCAGGACCCGGAGGGCAGCCGCTATCTGGCGTGGCGCCCGAACCGCAGCCTCACGGAGACTCAGCAGTTTGTGGACTGCTCCGCCGCGGCCTGGAACCGGGGATTCCAATTCCCTGGGTGATCACCCTGGCTGCAGACGACCGGCCTATCGGCATGATCGAAGCACGTTTGGAGCAGCCGCGCGCCGCTGTCGCGCGTGACGCCACCCGGTCAGCCGGCGCGTTCCCGGGCCGCGGTGTGCGGGACCTCATCGTGATCAGGGCCACAGCGCCTCTCCTGACAAGGGGGCCAGGGCTGGAACTCCGCCCGCACGGCTACGTGGTCGGACGCCTCCGCGGCCACTGCCTCGGTGAGCACGGTGCATCCGCGCAGGTACCGCGCCATCGGCGGTGAGGCGAACACGTAGTCGAGTCGCAACCAGGGCGCCTGAGCCGGGTAGGTGTAGCCCGGCGTGCGCGGGTGCCGCGCGCGGTAGCAGTCGACGTAGCCGGCCTGGAGCAGCCGCCGAATGACCGGTCGCGGCGCGCCCGCCAGCGCCTCTCCGCGCTTCACTACGTCCGGCGGGGGCGTGCCAGGTGAGTCGTCCGGATGGACGCTGTTCAGGTCCCCGACCAGCAGGTGGGGCACGGTGCCCGCCGCGCTCAGAACGCCGAGGATGGCCTGCATCTCCTCGAGGCGCGAATGAGCAGGCTCGTCATGGCGACTGGCCAGGTGCGTGGCGAACAGGCGCACAACCCTGGCGTCCCAGGCAGCCTCCAGCTCGAGCAGGGTCTTGGCCAGGGCCGGGAGCCGGTGGTTGTACGTGCGGCGGATCGGCAGGCTGGTGAGCCATGCCACGCTGGCCGGGCAGTTGGCCTCGCCGTAGACCAGGGCCATACCCAGGTCGCGCGCCAGGGCCTCCACCAGCGCCCGACTGTTCGCCTCCAACAGCGCGACGGCATGGGGCCGCTGGCGCTTCACAATGGCCGCGATGTGGTCGAGGCGATCCCCGCCGCCTTCGCAGATGTTGTAGGTCATGATGCGCAGCGTCCCGGCCCCTCCGCTGGCTGTCGGACGCGCGACTTGACCTCTGGGGCGACCTGCAGGCATGGAGCTCACGGCACTGGCCTCCTGTCTCGCTGGGGATGCGGACATCACTGTTGGCTCCACGGGCGGAGGGTCAACTCCCGCGCGAACTCCAGGTATCGCCCGCGGCTGGCCGAACGAAGAGCCCTGCTGCCATCCAGCTCCCGTAGCGCAGTTAGGGGGCTCGCGTCGATCTATCAACCCAGGGCTTTTGGTGTGAAAATGGCGCCCAGCCGCGCGGCTCACCTCCCGTTCCGGCGGCGTTTTCATCCCGCGACGGTGCCCGCAGGCATGGCCATTTCGATTCTCCCGCGACGTCTGAGCGGCAGGTGCGTGCAGGTCCGGATGATCGGGCGGTCCCTTGCCTGCACGCCACCCGAGCAGCACCCTGACGGATGACGCTCATGGCCCCCTCGCTCGTGCTCGTGCTGATCCACAGCCCGCTCGTCGGGGCGTTCTCCCCCAAGCCGCAGCCCGATCCCAGGCTGGTAGCGGTCAGGAGCCCGAGGGGGCCATCGAGAGCTGCGCTGGTCGGCTGCAGCTGAGCGTCTCGGCGACCGTGGTCTGGGGCCAGCCGCTGCGACCGCGGTGACGCCAGGTACAGCTCAGCAGGGGCCGGCCTGGCTAGCACCATCTTCATCCCGCTGGCGGCCTGGCTGGTCGCGCTCCACGGCTGGCGCTCCGCCCTGGTCACGCTCGCCGTGCTGCTCGCCGTCATGACCATCGCGCCACACGCGCTGCTGCTGCGCCGCCGGCCAGCCGACCTCGGGCTGGAGCCCGATGGGGACACGGCCGCCGGGCCACAGGTGCTCAAGCCCCTCTAGAGCCGAGTGTCTCCCTGCGTGAGGCGCTGCGGGACCCGAGCTTTCCCTGGCTGGCTGGCGGCTTCGGCTTGTTCTCACTGGCCGTCGGCGTGCCGGTCCACCTGGTGCCGTATCTCGGCGAGCGGGGCTACGACGTCAGCGTCGCCGCGGCCGCGGCCGGCGCGATCGGCGCCACCCAGCTGGTCGGGCGCCTCTGCTTCGCCCCGCTGGAGCGCCGCGTGTCCCCACGCGTCGTCTCCCTGGGCGTCTTCGCGCTCCAGCCGCTGGCGCTGCTCGCGCTTCTGCTGGTGCCCTCGACCACCGGTGTGGTGGTCTTCGTGGTGCTCTTTGGTGCCGGCCGCGGCGCCGAGACGTTGATGCGGTCGACGGTGATCGCCGGCCGGTACGGCCCGCTGCGGTTCGCCAGTATCGCCGGGGTCCTGACGCTGGTCATCACCGGCGCGCAGGCAGTCAGCCCAGTGAGTCTGGGGGCAGCCTACGACCGGTTCGGCCGCTACGAGCCAGGGCTCTGGGCACTGGTCCTTGTCACCGCCGCCGCCGCGGCCGCTATCTACATTGGTAATCGCCGCGAACACCGGGCGGCTCAGGTGTAGCTCCTGGACACGGTGCGCATCTACAGCCAGCCTGACAAGAGCCAGCCTGACAAGCCCGCCCCGGCCAAGGAGGCTACGGCAAACACGGCCAGCCCGACCAGGAACACGCGGCGCGCCCCGAGCAGGTCGGCCAAGCGCCCTCAGCAGCTGGACAAGGTGACTGGGGGCGCCGAGACTAGCACCGTGCATCTGGATCGGGGCTACGACAGCAGCCCGGCGCGGGCGCTGTTGGCCGAGCTGGGCTTCGACGGCGCCATCGCCCGCAAGGGCGTGCCCGCACCCATCCAGGCCGGCACGCGCTGGGTCGTCGAACGCGCCCACGCCTGGATGAACGGCTACGGCAAACTGCGGCGCTGCACCGAGAAGCGCCAGGCCGTGGTCGACTTCTACCTGTTCTTCGCCGCCGCCTTGGTGGGTCGTCCGCCAGCTTATCCAGCGTGCCCGCACTCGCTATCGCTGGCCTACCCGCCCCACCACGCGCCGCCTCAAGTAGCCCCTATTGCCGGTCACTCTTAGCTTCGATTGCCCGTCCCCGGGCTCGCTCGACGGCGCGCGCCAGGTCATTCCGACTCACTAGACCCAACAGACGACCTTCCACGATCACGGTCACCAGGTCGCAGCCGTCGTCGAGCAGCAGCTGAAGGGCGCGGGCAGCCGGTGCGCCGGGATCGAGCGAGGGCGCGGTCTCCAGCTTCACCATGGCGCGTTCAACCGTCGTCCTGGGCCACGCCGGCGCCGGATAGCGCCGCAGCTCGCGCACCCCAACCAACCCCAGCGGTAAGTCGTCCCGGCACACCAGGTGCGGCCCCACCACTGCCCGTCCGCCTGGACGCCGCGCCAGCGCCAGATAGTCGTCGGCAAACGTCTGGAGAGAAACATCCGCGTCAACACGGGTGGGCCGTTGCTCCATCACCGCCGCCACCGACAGGCGGCTCAGAATATCGCTGAAGACAGCGGCGTGCTGCGCGCTGGCTGCCCCGGCATACATGAACCACGCCACGAGCATCAGCCACAGGCCGCTGACGCTGCTGGCCGGGTCGGTGAACAGCAGGTACAGGCCGACCAGGAGTAGCGCCGCCGCGACCACCTGGCCGACACGTGCGGCCACCGTGCTGCCCCAGCGTGCGTCCTGGCCGGCGTACCAGAGGGCTGAGCGCAGCACCCGCCCACCGTCGAGCGGGTAGGCCGGCAGCAGATTGAACACCGCCAGCGGCAGGTTCATCGTCGCCAGCCACAGCCCCAGCGCGCCCACGGCCGGCGCGGCGCGCCAGGCGCCCCAGGCCGCACCCGCGCCCGCGAGCCCAATGGCCAGGCTGGTGATCGGTCCCGCCACGGCGACCAGCAGCTCCGCCGCGGGCGAGGGCGAGTCGGCGCCAATGTGGGCCATCCCGCCGAGGAGAAACAGGTTGATCGTGCGGACGGGGATGCCGAACCGCCGGGCCACGAGCGCGTGCGCCAACTCATGGCCATACAGGCTCACCGCCGAGAGCAGCGCCGCGACGACGGCCAGCCCCCACACCAGGGACAGTGGCAGCCGCGGCAGCAGCGGCCGGAAGCTGGTCCCAGCGACGTACGTCAGCAGGACAGCCATGAACATCCACGTCCAGCTGACGGTGAAGTCGATGCCGAATAGACGGAACAGGCGCATGGGCCGCTGGCTGCGCGAGCCGCCTAAGTAGGTGGACACGGGCCTTAAGTCTTGCTTGTTTCGGATCAGTTAGGCATTGCCTTTGTTCGCGCTACGCGCTTGGCACGGAGCGGGGCGCTGCCACCCGGCGATCCGCGAGCTCGTCCTCGTTTCCTCGTTCTCGATTAAGGGTGGGCGACGAGCGATAGAACGACGAGCGCCAGCAGCAGCAACCCGACGATGAGCGCCAGCCGGCGCAGGTCGCCAGGGACGTAGGCGTAGTCGGGAGCGTAGCTCGCGTACGGCCTGGCCACCGGCCGACCGGCGGCGACGCGGGCAGCCCTCGCCTGCGGCAGAGAGCTCTCGGATGGCGTCGCAACGTCCGGCGCGGCCACGTTTATGTCGTCTACCGGAGCGTCCACCGGCGCCGCCGGCTTGAAGCGGTAGCGCTGCACAGCGGTTGGGCGGCGCTCGCGCTCGCGCCGAGCATCGAGACGTCGCTGCAGATCGCGGTTCACTCGCGGCATACGGCCTGCCGAAGTATAGCCCAGCCTCTGCCCGGGCTAGCGAGCGATCGTCCCGCCGCCCAGGACGTACTCTCCGTCGTAGAGAACCAGCGCCTGGCCGGGGCTGACGGCGCGCTGGGGCTGGTCAAAATGGACCACGAGCTGGCCGTCAGCGGTGGCGTCGCGGGCCACGCGGCACGGCGCTTCCTGGCCCCGGTAGCGCGTCCTGGCCATGGCCCGCAGTGGTGCCTCAGGGGCGCTGCCCTCGATCCAGTTGACCTCCTCGAGCCGGCACGACGCCGTCAGCAGGTCGTCCGCCGACCCGACGACCACCGTGTTGGTCTCGGGCACGACCTGGGTCACGAACTGGGGGGTCCCAGTGGCGATACCGAGGCCGCGACGTTGGCCAACGGTGTGCAGCGCAACACCGCGGTGCTCGCCGAGGACAGTGCCCTGCTGGTCGACGATCGGCCCCGGCTGAAGCACGTCAGGCGCGTACAGCTCGATGAACTCGCCGTAGCGACGGAAGGGTACGAAGCAGATGTCCTGGCTCTCGGGCTTGGTGGCGACGCCAAGGCCAAGCTCCGCGGCGATACGCCGCGTGTCTGCCTTGGTCAGGTCGCCAAGCGGCATGAGCGCCACGCCGAGACGCTCCTGGCTCATGACGTACAGCACGTAGCTCTGGTCCTTGCCGCCGTCGGCGGCCTTGCGCAGCCGATTGCGCCCACGCTCGCCGGTGCCATGCTCGATGCGCGCATAGTGGCCAGTGGCCACGTAGTCGGCGCCCAGATGCCGCGCCTTGACCAGCAGAGCGTCGAACTTGATGAACTGGTTGCAGCGGATGCACGGGTTCGGCGTCCGGCCGCCGGCGTAGGTCCTGACGAAGTCCTTGATGACCGTGTCCTCGAAGACGTCGCGGAAGTTCAGCACGTAGTACGGGATGTCGAGCTTGTCGGCGACGCGCCGGGCGTCCTCGACGGCGCCGAGCGCGCAGCAGGCGTCGTCGCGCTCGATCTCCGGCAGGTTGTCCAGTTTGGGCCAGACGTTGAGAGTGACGCCGACCACGTCGTGCCCTGCCTGCTTGAGGAGAGCAGCCGTGACGGAGGAATCGACCCCGCCTGACATGCCCACGATGACGCGCGCCATACCCAATGTTACGCCGTGGCGCGCACGGGCACTTCCAGCAGCTCGCCGGTCTCCGCCGCCGGATCGCTCTTGAGGATCTTCCACGCCCGCACCGATGGGTCGGCTGGCTGCTCGAGACTCACGAGCACGTAGTGGGCCAGCAGGTCGGTCGCCAGGCGGATGTCCGTTGGCGATGGCCGGGCCTCCGAGCGCACGTGCGAGTGGTAGTAGCCGACGACGTCCAGGCCGAGCGCGTCGATGGCGTTGTAGACGCGCAGCTGGTCGCGGGGGTCCATGTAGTAGTGCACAACCTTGCGCCCGGCGGTGGGCGCGCCACTGGCGCGATCGCGGAAGACGCCACGAACGGCGTCGACGTCCTCAGCCGAGTTGCGAACCGGGAAGACCCGCTCGACGGAGTTGTCGCGGCCAGCCAGGATGCCGCAGGCCTCGTCCGGATCGACGGCGCGGGCGTGAGCCACCAGCTCGTCCCGCAGGCCCGTCGGCAGGCTGAGCGGGGCGTCGGCCCCGCTCACCACCAGACCTTGTCGCGGACGCTCTCCTGGGCCTCGGCGAGCGGCTTCGACCACACGCCGAGGCTGAGGTACTTCCAGCCGCCATCGGCGAAGAGGCAGACGATCTGGCCGTGGTCGAGGTCGCGGGCGACACGCGCAGCGGCGTGCAGCACGGCGCCCGAGGAGATGCCGGCGAAGACGCCCTCCTGGTCGGCCAGGCGGCGGGTCATGGCCAGCGAGTCGTCCGAGGTGACCATGATCTTGCGGTCCAGCACGCCCGCGTCGAGCACCGGCGGGATGAAGCCCTCCTCGAGGCTGCGCAGGCCCTGCACGGCGTCGCCCGGGTTCGGCTCGGCGGCCACGACCTGCACGTCGGCGCGCTCCTCCTTGAGGCGGCGCCCCACACCCGTCAGCGTGCCGCCCGTGCCCAGCCCGGCGACGAAGTGGGTCACGTCTGGCAAGGCACGCAGGATCTCCGGGGCGGTCGTCTCATAGTGGGCGCGCGGATTGGCCTCGTTGCCGTACTGGTACGGCATGTAGAACCGGTCGGGATCGGCGTCGGCAAGCTGGCAGGCGCGGCGGATGGCGCCATTCGAGCCGAGCTCAGCCGGCGTGAACTCCATGGCCGCGCCGTAGAGCTCCAGGAGCTGGCGCCGCTCGACGCTCACGTTCTCCGGCAGGACCGCCAGGAAGCCGTAGCCGCGGCGCCGGGCCAGCATCGCCAGGGCGATGCCCGTGTTGCCACTGGTTGGCTCCAGGATCGTCCGTCCGGTGCGCGGCCCGATGTCCCCGCGCGCCTCGGCGGCGTCCAGCATGGCGAGGGCGACGCGATCCTTGACGCTGCCGGACGGGTTGGCGCCCTCGAGCTTGGCCCAGATGTGGACGCCCGGCCGCGGATTGAACGACGGCAGCTCGACGAGCGGCGTATTGCCAATGGCCGCCTCGATAGTGGTGCGTACGGCGGGCGCGGCTACGCCGGCCGGTGTGCTCAGAACCACGCGCGTCGGCCCTGATGGTTGCTGGTCGGCGGCCGGGCTAGAGAAGCCCGCCGGCGACGGCGGGCAGGATCGAGACCACGTCGCTCTCGGCGACCGGCGTCTCGAGCCCGCGCAGATAGCGCACGTCCTCGTCGTTGACGTACAGGTTGACGAAGCGGCGCTGCTCGCCGGTGGTGGAGTCGAGCAGCTGTCCGGAGAAGCCCGGGTGCCGCGCCTCGACGTCGCCGATCAGCTCGCGCAGCGTGCCGCCCTGGGCGACGACCACGCGCTCCCCGCCGACCGTCGGGCGTAGCATCGTCGGGACCTTCAGTTGAGCCATGCGAATCCTCCTCGTGCCTACCTCTTGTAGGCGTGTGCGTGTGGGGGTTGGGGGTGGGTCAGCCGAGCGTCGTGACCGGAGCGCCGCAGAAGGCCTCGTAGTCGATCAGCTCGTGGATCGTCGGGTTGTCGCCGCACAGCGGGCAGGCCGGGTCGCGCGGGATGCGCACCTCGCGGAACTCCATCGTCAGGCTGTCGAACAGCAGCAGGCGGTTCACCAGCGACTCGCCAATGTTCAGAATCAGCTTGATGGTCTCGACCGCCTGGATGGCGCCGATGACGCCACACATGGCGCCCAGGACGCCCGCCTCGGCGCAGCTCGGCACCGCGCCTGGCGGCGGCGGCGCCGGGAACAGGCAGCGGTAGCACCCCTTGCCAGGCAGGTACACGTTGGCGCGGCCCTCGAACCGGAACAGGCTGCCGTCGACCAGCGGCTTGCCCAGCAAGTAGCAGGCGTCGTTCACCAGGTAGCGCGTCGGGAAGTTGTCCGAGCCGTTGACGACTATGTCGTACTGGCTCACGATGTCCATGGCGTTGGCCGAGGAGATCGGCTCGTTGTAGGTCCGCACGGCGACGTCCGGATTGATGTCGCGCAGCGCCTCGGCGGCCGAGTCGACCTTCGGCCGACCCAGGTTCTTGTGGCCGTGGATGATCTGGCGGTGGAGATTGCTCAGGTCCACCACGTCGTAGTCGACGATGCCGAGGGTGCCGACGCCAGCCGCGGCCAGGTACATGGACGCCGGCGAACCCAGGCCGCCGGCGCCGATCAGCAGCACCCGCGCCGCGAGCAGCTGCCGCTGGCCCACCGGGCCGACCTCCGGCAGGATGATGTGGCGCGCGTAGCGGCGCGCCTGGTCCAGCGTCAACGCTTGCCCCATCGCGACGCCGTTGCTGCTGCCATTGCTCGTGGGTGTCGGGGCCGCCATCGGTTGCTCCATCTGGTGTCCGTTCATGTCCTTCATCGTGTGCGTATCCGTCAGGTGTGCACCTGCCGCGACGTCTCTAACGCGCGGCCGTGACCTCCGATTCCCTACCAGCGGGCGGCGGGGTGGGCGAAGCGCCCTCGCTGCGGTGGGCCCGGATGAGCCCCTGCTCCTCCACCAGCTGCTGGATGGTGGTCGCGTCCAGCACCTGCTGCGACGCCTCGGTGGCGGCGTGCCAGGCGTTGCGCACCGCGCAGGCGGCGAACCAGTCGGTGCCCGCGTCGTCGGAGGACAGGGTGTGCACGAACTCCTGCGGCACCACCGGGCCCTCGAGGGCCGTGACGACGTCGCCGAGGGTCAGCTCCCGCGGGTTGCGGGCGAGCTCGTGGCCGCCGTGCGGGCCGCGCAGCGAGCGCACGATGCCTGTCCGCCTGAGGCTGCCGAGCAGCTGGTCCAGGTAGGCCTCGGGGATCTTCTGCCGGGCAGCGATCTCGGCACATTGGACCGGGCCCTCGCCATAGCGGCGGGCCAGCTCGATCACTGCGTGGGCCCCATAATCACTGCGCATGGTGAGTCGCACGTCGCCGTCTATCCTGCAAAGTAGAGTAACTTCATCCACATTGTACCGAACCTGCCCGGTTCGTGGCGCATTTGGTGGATGAGGGATGAGGCACTGACGAGGCGGCGCGCCACCCCTTCGTCGCTGCGCGGCCAGTGCCTGCTATTGTCACCCTGCTCACGGACTTCGGCCTGGCCGACACCTACGTCGGCCAGGTCAAGGGTGCCATCCTGGCCGTCGCGCCCGGCGCCACGCTGATCGACCTGACCCATGGCGTCGAGCCGCAGGACGTGCGCGGCGGGGCTTTCCTGCTGTGGGCGGCGGTGGGCGCGTTTCCGCCCGGGACGATCCACCTGGCAGTGGTGGATCCGGGCGTCGGCAGCGGGCGGAGGGCGCTCGCGGCCCGTTCGGCGGGCGGCCACCTGCTGGTGGGGCCCGACAACGGGCTCCTCGGTCCGGCGCTCGACCTCCTGGGCGGGGCGATCGCGTGCGTCGAGCTCAGCGTCCCCCGCTACTGGCGCCCGCGGCCCTCGGCGACCTTCCACGGGCGGGACATCTTCGGGCCGGTCGCCGGCCATCTGGCGGCCGGCGCCAGCCTGGAGGCGCTGGGGCCACCCGCGTCGGTGAGCCGGCCCTTCGGGCTGCCGACGCCCGAGCTGCGCGGCGAGCAGCTGGTCGGCGAGGTGGTGCACGTCGACAGGTACGGCAACCTGGTGACCAACCTGCCAGCCGACGCCGTCGCGCCTGGCGGCGCTGTCGCGATCGCCGGCCAGCGGGTGGAGCGGCGTGCCCACTACGCCGCGGCCGCCCCGGCCGGGCTGCTGGCGCTGGAGGGCAGCGCCGGCCTGATCGAGATCTCCGCCCGCGACGCCAGCGCCGCCGCCCGCCTCGGCGTGGCCCGCGGCGCCCGGGTGACAGCCGCGCGGTGGCGGTGAAAGGCTGGTTAGCGGCCGCCGGCGACGGCTGGGACGATGCTCAGCTCGTCGCCCGGCGTCAGGTCGGTCTCCAGCCCGTTCAGAAAACGCACGTCCTCGCCGTTCACGTACAGGTTGACGAAGCGGCGCAGCTCGCCAGCCTCGTCGCGCAGCCGGCCCCTCATGCCTGGGTAGCGCTGCTCCAGCTGCGCGATCACGCCCGCGACGTTCGGGCTGTCGATGGCCACCTCGGACACGCCGTCCGTCGCTGACCGCAGCGGCGTCGGGATCCTGACGCGGACGCCGCCGCTCCTGGCGCCCGCCTGTCCGCTGGCGTTCGTCTCCATCGTCATCGGTCTGCTCCCTCACTCCTTTCAGGCAGGTGCCTGGTGGACGAGCCCGGGCCCGGCGTATGCCGCCCGCGCCTGGTGCTCGGCGTAGACCGCCTCGAAGGCCGACAGGTTGGCGGACACCCGCAGCACCGGTGGGACGTGGTCGGCCACCGCGTCGGTCGTCTTGAGGCCGTTGCCCGTGATGTACGCCACCACCAGCTCGTCCGGGTCCACCTGCCCAGTTGCCACGAGCTTCTTCAACACAGCCACCGTGACACCGCCGGCCGTCTCGGCGAAGATGCCCTCGGTCCGGGCGAGAAGCAGGATCGCGTCCACCAGCTCGCCGTCGGTCGCCGCTGCCAACGTCCCACCCGTCTCCTGGGCGATCTTGATGGCGTAGTAGCCGTCGGCTGGGTCGCCGATGGCCAGGCTCTTGGCGACCGTCCTTGGCTTCACCGGCCGGATGGTGAGCGTCCCAGCCCGGTAGGCCTGGACGATCGGCGAACAGCCCTCCGCCTGGGCGCCGGTCATCCTGACGGTCCCGCTCGGGACGAGCCCAACCTCGTGCAGCTCGCGGAAGCCCTTGTGCACTTTGGTGAACAGCGACGCGCTCGCCATGGGCGCGACGACCCGGTCCGGCAGGCGCCAGCCAAGCTGCTCGGCGACCTCGAACGCCAGGGTCTTGGATCCCTCCGAGTAGTAGGGGCGCAGGTTGATGTTGACGAACCCCCACCCGTAGACGTCGGCGGCCTCGCTGCACAGCCGATTGACGTCGTCGTAGGTGCCGTCGACCGCCACGATGGTGGCGCCGTAGGCAGACGCGGCGACGATCTTGGCCGGCTCCAGGTCGCTCGGTATGAAGATGCAGCCGGGCACGCCCGCCTTGGCCGCGTGCGCGGCGACCGAGCCGGCCAGGTTGCCGGTCGAGGCGCACGCCAGTGTGTCGAAGCCGAGCTCGTGGACCGCCTTCGAGCTGGCGATGGACACCGGCCGATCCTTGAACGAGAACGTCGGGTTGACTGTGTCGTTCTTCAGCCACAGGTTGCGCAGGCCGAGCGCGCGCCCCAGGTTGTCCGCCCGCACCAGCGGGGTCCAGCCCGTGTGGGTGTCGACCACGCGCTCGCCGGTTACTGGCAGGAGCGCGCGGTAGCGCCACAGGGTGCGCGGGCCACGCTCGATGCTCGCGCGGCTGACCGCGGCCCGCACCGCGGCGTAGTCGTACGCGACTTCCAGCGGGCCGAAGCACAGCTCGCAGACGTGCAGCGCCGCGGCCGGGTACAGCTGGCCACACTCGCGACAGCTGAGGCCGCGCACGCGCGCTGGCGACTCCGGTGCCGACTCCGACGGTGGCGGGGCAACTGTGAGGGTTGTGGACAACGGGACTCCTTCCGTGAGCACCCCAGGCGAGCAGCGGGCAACAAAATGCCCCTCACACCGTGAGGGGCTCGGTTGCGGGCTGCGGGGGAGAAGGCGACCCGGTCCGCGACGGAACTCCCTCATCTTCCCACTCGGCCGCGCAAGCGCCGAACGGGCGGAATTGGCACCTTCCTCGCACGAGCGGGGCTCGCGACGACAGGGTTGCCGGGCTTCACAGGGCCGTTTCCCTCCACCTCTCTTGATAAGGGTGCTCTTCAGTTGTTCGTAAGGTACAGATCTTCAGTCTAGCAGAGGGCCCAGTCCGACCGCTACCGCTCTACCGCTTGCGCGCGACGACGAAGTGGGAGATGCCGAACTGGCGCAGCGGCGACTGTTCGGCGAGGTGCACCGCGTCGCGCAGCAGCCGCCCGAACAGGCCGCGCTCGGCCCAGTTGTCGCAGCCCGGGAAGATGTGCGACATCACCGTCAGCTCGACGTCCAGCCCGTCGAACAGGTCCCGCACGTCCGACTGCCAGTAGATGCGCACGTGCGGCGCGAAGTAGTCGCGCACCCGGTCCGGCACCCAGTTGGCCAGGATGGGCAAGTTGCACGGACCGTGGTAGTGGCCGAGGAAGAAGAAGCCGTGCGTCTCGAACGGGTAGAGCCGGTTCGGCGCGTAGATGACCAGGTGCCCGCCGGACGCCAGCACCCGGTACGCCTCGCGGATCGTCTGGCGATCGTCGTCCACGTGCTCGATGACCTCGTTCAGCAGGATGACGTCGAACGCCTGGTCGTCGTACGGCAGCGTCTCCGCTGGCGACACCTGGAGGTTCGGCAGCCACTGGCTCGCCTGGGCAACTTTGTCCGGGTCGATGTCGACACCGTAGACGTCGTCGCTGAACTGGCGAAACCGCTGGACGTACATACCCATGCCGCAGCCAACATCGAGGATGCGTTTGCCCCGAAGCTCGATGTACTGACGGATGAGGTTCATCCGCCGATCCTGGCCGCGGCGCCACACGTAGCTGGGGTGCCCGAGCCGAATCGCCTTGGTACGGTCCAATGCTACTGTTGCCACTCTGCTCCCTGACCTCCAGGTTCATCCGTCGCCCGGCGCTCGTGGCTGGTAGCTTCTGGCGCGTGTGTCATGTCCATCCGGGCAATGCGGACTGAGGGGACTTGGCGCAGCATAATCAACTGTCGGCAGTAGAGCAAGAGCCCTAAGGCCCTTGCGTGCCGCGCCGCGACCGCTTGTGTCGCAGTTGTGGCCCGCGCGTGCGGTGGGCACGTCACTGCTTTGTCCGACTGTGTCGCGACTTTCTCCCGACCGTGTGATGTGCTAAAAATGCGTGCCTGCATGCGTGCTACCTCCCCCACGTCGGCGCGATCTCCGGGGCGGCCACGCACCAGTCGACCGTCCGGTCGCCGCTTGGCCCCGTTCGGCGCCCTCGCCGGAACGGTGGCCGCCCTCGGGCTCGGCGCCATCCTGCTCCTGGAAGGCGCCACCTGGGACAAGGTCGCCCCGGGCACGAACGGGCTAGGGACTCCGCTCGGCGGCTCCACCCAGGCCGAGGCAGCCGCCCGCCTGGCGCCGCAGGTCAACACCCTCCTCGGCCGGCCACTGCAGATCCGCTACGGCGACCAGGTCTGGAATACGACGGCGCGCGACCTCGGGCTGACGCTGGACGCGGCCGACCTGGCGCGGTCGGCCTACCAGGTCGGCCGCGTCGGCAATCCGGTCGTCCGGCTGCGCGAGCAGGTGGCCACCCTGACGGTTGGGCGCAGCGTCGCCGTGAGCAGCAGCACGGACCAGGCGGCATTGGACGCCTCCCTGTCTCGCATAGCCCGTGAGGTAGACAGGTCACCGCGTGACGCCGCGCTCAGCCTGGGCCCGGACGGCAGCGTGCAGGTAGTCGGCGCGCAGAGCGGGATCGCCGTCGACATCCCGGCCTCGCGCGACCGCGTCGCCCAGGCGCTCGCCAGTGGCTCCGGCGCCGTCGAGCTTGCTACCCGGTCGACGGACCCCACGATCAGCGACGATCTGGTCGCCCCGGCGCGCGACGGGCTGGAGCGCCTCCTCGGCGGCGACCAGCCGTTCACTCTGACGTTTGGCGACCAGGTGCTGGGCCGCCTCGAGCGAGCCGACATCGTCGCTCTGCTCAGCGTTCAGCCAGCCAGGTCTGGCCAGCCAGCGTCCGTCAGCATCGACGACAAGCCGCTGCGCGCCCTGGCGTCCAAGATTGCCGACAGCGTGAACCAGGACGTGCAAGACGCCCGCTTCCAGTTCAACGGTGGCGACCTCAAGCCACTGCGACCGAGCAAGGACGGCCGGGTGCTGGACGAGGCGGCCACTGTCGACGGGATCAAGGCGAAGCTGCTCGCTGGCGACCGCTCGCTCGCGCTGCCCATCTCCGTGACCAAGCCAGCTGTCTCCTCGGAGAACCCGGCCGCCCTGGGCATCGTCGAGCAGATCGACAAGGGCAGCACGTCATTCGCCGGCGGCATCCCCGAAAAGAAGTGGAACATCAAGCTGGCGGCAGAGCGGCTGAACGGCGTTGTGGTGCCGCCCGGAGGCACCTTCTCCTTCAACAAGGAGGTCGGGCCGACAACTCTGGAGGCCGGCTTCAAGTGGGGCTTCGGCATTACTGGCGGCGATGGCGGGGTTCACACAGTCCCGAGCGTCGCCGGCGGCATCTGCCAGGTCGCCACGACTCTCTTCCAGCCCGTCTTCTGGTCCGGCTACCAGCTGGAGGAGCGGTTCTGGCACCTGTACTGGATCCCGGCCTACACGTCGCGCGGGGTGGTCGGGCTGGACGTGACCGTCGATCCGGACTCCAACCTGGACTTCAAGTGGGTCAACCCCACCAGCGACTACGTCCTGGTGCAGACAGCCAGCGACGACGCCAGCGTGTACTTCAGCCTCTACGGCAAGAAGCCCACGTGGAAGGTCGCGGTCGAGCCGGCCGACATCAGCAACCGGGTGCCCCCCGACACGCGGCCGACCGCCGAGGCCGAGCCGACCCTGCCGCTCGGCAAGACGCTCACGGTGGAAACCGCGCGTGAGGGCTTCGACGTCATCGTCAAGCGGCACGTGCTACCAGCCGACGGGGGCAAGCCGCGCGACCTCGAGCTCCACAGTACCTACCAGCCGGCGCGAACGGTGACCCTGGTCGGGACGGGCGGCAAGCCGCCGACCGCCGACGTCGCGGCTCTCATCGCCCGCATCTCGGCCCCGGAGAAGCCGGCGGAGCCCAAGCCAACCGAGCCACCCGCGCGCCCCACGGCGAGCGCCGCCAGCGCCGCGCCAACCGCCGCCGCGACCCAGGCGCCGCAAGTGGCGCCGACGCCGCCGCCGGCCGCCACGGTGGCGCCGCCAACGCCCCAGCCCGCTGCCACCAAGGCGCCGGCGGCTCAGCCAACGCCGCCGAAGCCGACCCCGGCCCGCCCAGCCGCCACCGCCAAGCCTTCCTAGCACCGGCCCGCGCCGGCCCGCCGGCAGTGGACAGTGGACAAATCGTGTGCATAATGGGGCCCACGGCGCCGGCCGGTGCTAGAGTGGCTCTACGCCTGATGGTCATACGACCCGGCGACGCCGCCGATACGCCGCTCTACAACACCGCGGCCGTCGTGCAGCGAACCGGCCTCGCCGCGGCCACGTTCCGCGCCTGGGAGCGTCGCTACGCCTTCCCGCGGCCCTACCGCACTGCCAGCGGCCAGCGCCTGTACTCCGAGCGGGACATCGCCGCGCTGCAGTGGCTGGCGGAACGCACCAAGCAGGGCCTGACCATCAGCCGCGCCATCGACATGCTGCGCCAGGGGCACGCCCAGGTCGAGCCGCGGCCGGCGGCGCCCGAGTCGGAGCACGGCTACCAGGCGGTTCGCACGAAGCTTCGCGAGGCGCTCCTGGCGTTCGCGCCGGTCACGGCAGAGGCGGTGTTGGACGAAGCGCTCGCCCTGTACGCGTTCGAGGACGTCTGCCTGGAGATCATCGCGCCGGTGCTGGTCGACATCGGCGAGGGTTGGCATACAGGGCAGCTGTCGATCGTCGAGGAGCACTACGCCTCCACGTTCCTGCGCACCCGGCTGTCGTCGCTGATGCACGCCTACATGCGCGATAGCTCGGGCCCGCTGATCTTCACGGGCTGTGCGCCGGGGGAGCAGCACGAGCTGGGCATTCTGATGGTGACGCTGTTCCTGCTGCGCGCCGGCTACCGCGTGCGCTTCCTGGGGGCGAACGTGCCGGCCGAGGCGCTGAAGGAGCCGATCGAACGGCACCGACCGGCGGCGCTGGCGCTGTCGGCGCAGGACGAGCGATCGGCGCTGGCGCTGGTGTCGGTGGCCGAGATGCTGGGGACGATCACACCGCCGCGGCCGGTGCTGGTGTTTGGCGGGCAGGCGTTCAACGAGGCGCCAGCGCTGCGGGATGGTATCGCCGGCGTGTTCGGCGGGGCGGACGCGCGGACGACGTTGGCGGCAATCGCCGGCGTGACCGGCGGACCAGCGCATAGGTGAACAAACCATTGACGTCGGCTCAACACGGGTGTAGAGTGGCTGCATACTTTTTGCACACCAACTGTGTGACCCCCAGGAGTCGCTGTGCCCACCCGTCGCGTCGCGCCACCCCCAGACCTCGCCTTCCCGGCCCTCTGCCCGCCCCGCTCCTTCGTCGTCTTCCAGGCTGACGTCTCCTGCTACCTCTGCGGCGAGCTCTGCGGCGTCGTCGAATCGCCGACCCCACCACCCTTCCCACTCCTGCTCCAGTTCCAGCCCGTCGGCGCCGCCACCGCCACCCCCACCCGCTGGGCGCGCCTGCGCTGCTCCCGCTGCGGCGGCGGCCTCTACCTCGAGGACCCCCACCCCGTGCGCCGCTGGACCGAGGACATCAACTGGGCCCTCGACGCCCCGCGCCGTGGCCGCCCGCCGAAGTGGCTCGTCGACATGCGGCGCCAGAACGCCGCCTAAGCAGGTGAGCTGAAGTCTTGCTTGTTTCTGATCAGCTGAGCTCCACCTGCTTGTTCAGGCTCTTACCTTCGTTCGCACTACGCGCTTAGGTCGCCCCCGCCATGATCGCCAGGCCGGCCGCTCCGCGGCCACTCCCCTTTGCCCGCAGCCGCCAGCCTTCGCCGTGGCGCGTCGTCGCCGCTGGCCTGGCCGCCGGGGCCGCCTTCCTGGCGACCATGTGGCTCGATCAGCCCCTGCTGCACGAGCCGACCGACGACCTCGTCCTGCTGGGCGGCTTGCTGAGCGCGCGACCACTGGCCAGTCGCGCTCTCGGTCTGCTGCTCCACGCGACCAACAGCGTCATCCTTGCCGGCGCGTACGCGGCAACCCTGGCGCGCTGGCCTGGCGCACCGCCGTGGCTCAAGGGGGTGGTGTTCGCCGTGAGCGAAAACCTCCTGCTCTGGCCCATCGTGCTGAAGCTCGACACCGTCCATCCGTGGATCGTCAGGCGCCGCCTGCCAACCTACGGTCGCCCCGTGCCCTTCGGCCAGGAGATGCTGCGCCACATCGCCTACGGCGCGGTCCTCGGCAGCCTGCTCGCCCCGCCCACCGCTCCCCCGCCCACCGCTCCCCCGCTCACCGCTCCTTTGCCGGAGCCCGAATGAGCGCCGTGGCCCAGGCCCGCCCCACTGCTTCAGCTTCAGCCGTCTTCCAGACGAAGGCGCGGACTTTCTGGTTCGCCGCCCGGTTCCTGCCGGCCGACAGGCGACCCGCGGTGACCGCCCTGTACCTGTTCGCGCGCACCATGGACGACCTTGTGGACGAGCCGGCTCCGGGCCGCTCAGGCGACGACGTGCGCCGCGAGCTGGCCGGGTGGCGCCGCTGGCTCGAATCGGACCTCGCCTGTGATCCTCCGAACCCGGACCTCGCCGCCGTGCTTGGCCCCGCCCTCGTCGAGCACCGGGTGCCGCCCGAGTACCTGGTGCTCCTGCTGGATGGCGTCAGCTCGGATCTCGACAGCGCCACCATCGCGACCTGGCCCGAGCTGCGCGCCTACTGCTTCAAGGTTGCCTCGAGCGTCGGCCTGGCCATGTGCCACATCCTCGGAGCGGGCGGCGACTCAGCCGCCCTGCGCGCGGCCGCGGAGCTGGGCGTCGCTATGCAGCTGACCAACATCCTGCGCGACGTCGGCAGCGACCTGGCCGTCGGCCGCGTGTACTTGCCGGTTGAAGACCTGGATAGGCACCGCTACCCAGTGGCGCGCCTGCGCACGCTTGCCGCTCGGCTGGCGACCCACGGCCAGAGCGCCATGGACGACGACTTTCGACGCCTGGCGCACGGCCTGGTGGCGCGGGCGCGCGCCCACTACGAGCGGGGCCTCCGCGGCGTGTGGAGCCTGCCGGGCCCGTGTCGGGTGTCGATCCTGCTGGCCGGGCAGCTGTACCGAGCCATCCTCGACGAGATTGAAGCCGCCGACTACGACGTCTTCACCCGCCGCGCGTCCACGTCGCAGCGACGCAAGCTGAGCCAGGCGCTCCGCTGCTGGTCCGCCGTCCGCTGGGCCGCCCAAACATCGGCGCCAGGCACCTCTGAGCCCGAGCCCGCGCCCGCGTTCCAGCTCTCCGATTGGCAGTCTGGTTACATCGGTTGAGTCGGTTGAGTGGTTGAGTGGCTGAGTGGCTCAGCGGCAGAGTGGTCCAATGAGCCGGTGACCGCGCGCAGCGTCGTCGTCGTCGGCGCCGGCCTCGGCGGTCTGGCAGCCGCGATCCGTCTCCAGGCGTCAGGCCACCAGGTGACCCTGCTCGAGAAGCGGGCGCTCGTCGGTGGCCGCGCCGGCCAGCTCCGGGAAGACGGGTACACCTTCGACACCGGCCCCAGCATCATCACCGCCCCCGACCTGCTCGAAGAGCTGTGGGCAGCAGCCGGCGCCGACCTCCACGCCGACGTCACCCTGGTCCCCCTCACGCCGTACTACCGCATCTACTTCGGCGACGGTCGCTTCTTCGACTACGGCGGCCCGCCCGAGCAGGTGGCCGCCGAGATTCGCAAGTTCGCCCCGGCCGACCAGCGCGGCTATGAGCGGTTCATGGACCGGACCCGCCACATCTACCGACGCGCCTTTCAGGACCTGGCCGGCCAATCGTTCCACCGGCTGGCCACCTTCCTGCGGGTGGTACCCGAGTTGGCCAGGCTGAACGCGGGTCGCAGCGTCTACTCGTTCGTGTCCGGCCACTTCAGCCACCCGTACCTGCGCATGGCGTTCAGCTTCCATCCGCTGTTCATCGGTGGCAACCCTTTCCGCGCCAGCCTCATCTACGCCATTGTCCCGTTCCTCGAGCGCGAGGGCGGCGTGCACTTCAGCATGGGCGGCACGTACGCGCTGGTGACAGCCATGCGCGCCCTGTTCGAGCGGCTGGGCGGCACGGTGCGGACGTCGACCGCGGCCGCCGAAGTCCTGGTGGACGACGCCGACCGGGCGTGTGGCGTTCGGCTCGTGAATGGCGAGGCGGTCGTCGCCGACGCGGTCGTCCTCAATGCCGACGTCGCGACCGCGTACATGACTCTGGTGCCGCCGCGCCTGCGGCGCCGCCTGACCGACCGCCGCCTACGGAGCCACGGCTACTCGATGAGCTGCTTCCTGCTCTACCTGGGCCTCGACCGCCAGTACGACAAGCTGCGGCACCACACCATAGTCATGTCGGACCGGTACCGAGGCCTGCTCGGCGACATCTTCGACGGCCAGGGCTTGCCGCGCGACTTCAGCCTGTACCTCCACGCCCCGAGCAAGAGCGACCCCAGCATGGCGCCGCCAGGCGGTGAGAGCCTGTACGTCCTGGCGCCCGTCCCGCACCTCGGCCACGGCGTCGACTGGGAGCGCGAAGCGGGTCCGCTGCGCGATCGCATCGTCCAGTTCCTGGAGCACGACTTCGGCTTGGAGGGCTTGTCCGAGGCGATCCGCTTCGAGCGCCGCTACACGCCGCTCGACTTCCGCGACGACCTCTCCAGCTACCTCGGCTCCGCTTTCTCGATCGAGCCCACCCTGCTCCAGAGCGCCTGGCTGCGACCGCACAACGTGTCCGAGGACGTGCCGAACCTGTACCTCGTTGGTGCCGGCACCCATCCGGGGGCCGGGCTGCCCGGCGTCCTGCTGTCGGCGCGAATCACCGCTGGTCTGGTCAATGACGCGTTTGCCGCGGCGGCGGGCCGGACAGGCCGCGCACCGAGCTCTCGATGGCGGCGAGCGCAGCCGCGCGCTCGGCACGCGCCGACGCCCGCACCGGCGTCCCGAACCTGAGCGCCACGCGCCACCTGCCCGGCCCAAGAGGCTCGTACCAGAAACCCGCCGGGACAATCGGCACTGGGGTCCCCCCGGCGCGCTGAGCGCGCAGCGCCAGGGCCACGACCCCCGACTGCATCGGCAGGAACGGCGCCACGGCGGGCTGTCGGCTGCCCGCCGGATCGACGACCGGGTAACCCTCCGGGAAGACGAGCAGCAGACCGCCCGCCCGCAGCAGCGCCACGCTGTCGGCCAGCGCGCGGGCATTCAGGCGCCACGCGTCAAGAGGCGCCGGCCGTCCAGCCCCACCGCGCCAGACCGCTGGCCACTGCGCCGCTCTCGTGAGCCACCGCATGGCGTACAAGGGCCAGCCAGCGTCGAGCCAGTCCAGGGCCACCAGGATGTGCACCTCGCGCGGCAGCGTTGCCATGACGGCGGCGGCGTCGTACAGGTGGTGGTAGTGGCGAGCAGCGACAATGGCCGGCCCGCTCGCCGGCACGAGCTCCTGCCCGGCCACCGTGAGCTCCAGATGCTGGGCGACGAGCGTGCGCGCGACCCGGCGTCGCGCCCAGGCGCCGATGCGCGCGGCGGGCCCGTCCACGACCGGGGCTACGCGGCCGGCTGCGAGACCAGTCGTGGTCGGCTCGGCGCGGACCACCACCACGCCAACATGGCCGGCACCAGGCCCAGCGCACTGGCCAGCGCCACGGGCAGCCAGAGGCCGGCCGCGGCGCTCAGGACGAGCGCGAACAGCGTGTTGAGGGCATACATGCCCAGGGGGAACGACGTCGCCGAGGATGGGATGATCGGGTCGCCCCGGAACAGCAGGCGGCTCACCCCCATGAAGACAAGCCCTGTGGCGGACCAGCCGACCAGGTTCTGGATCGGCATCCCGAAATAGCCACCGCTCTCATGCCACACCCAGAATTGCAGCGGCAATGTGGGCGCCGCCATCGCCGGGTCGAGGGCCAGGTCCCACACGGTCAGGAAGAAGACCCCGAGGCCGAGCGACCAGGCGGTGCGGTGGCGCAGCTGGAGCGCGCCGGCCAGAGCGGTGCCCAGGAGGTAGGCGGCGAACCCCATGTAGAACCAGGACAGCGGGATAGAGAACGGCACCCGCCCGAGCACCTTGGTGCCCAGCCGCTCGGTGTAAGCGTAGTTGCCGAACGGCCACCCTGTTCCCGTGCCGATGAGCTCAGAGCTCAGGGACAGGGCGCAAGCGGCGACGAGGAAGATGGCAGTTCGCCGCCAACCGAGCACTCGCCAGCCAAAGACCGCCATGGCGGCGGCGCCGAGGATGATGTGCAGGGGGCCGGCGTACTGCATGCCGAAAGCGAAGGTCTGCGCGCCAAGTCGGCTGCCCGCCCACAGCTCCGGGTGGGGCAGGGCGATCAGCATGCCGGCGAGGCCGAACACCAGAGCCACGGCGTGGCCGACTAGCAGGAGCCAGGCGACTCGCATACCTCGCATACGCATACGCATTCTGGCTTCAGGATAGGGCGGCTGAGCTGCTGGCGCCGGATTCCGGGGCCACCGGGAGTGTCGCCCCGGCGCCTGGATGTAGCGAGAAGCGCAGGACGAGGTCGCGCACCTGCTGCCAGGCTTCGCCCTGGTCGTCGACGATCTGGTGGCCGGCCGCGACCTCCTCGAGGCGCGTTGGCCCGGCGAAGCGCCTGACCAGCGTGCGCGTGTCGCGCGGGTGGACGGCCCGGTCGCCCAGACCCTGAATGACGAGGGTGGGCGCGGAGACGTACCTGGCGAGGGCGCCCGAGCTGAGCCCGATGCGCCAGAGGTTCGCCAGGGCCCGGGTCGGCACCCGGGCGTGGCGCACGACGGCCCGCCGCACCACGGGGTCGTCGATGTCCAGGTCGGCCGCGGCGCGGGCAAAGAAGCGCCTGACCGTCGGGTTGTCGAAGCTGTCGGCGCGGAATGGCGCCAGCGCCGGCAGCAGGACGCCGGCCAGCGGCAGGAGGGCGCCGGCGGGCCACGCCGGCCCCAGCAGATGCCACAGCGGCGCCAGCAGGACCAGGCGGTCCGGCGGCCGCCGGACCGCCAGCTGGAGCGCCACCGCGCCCCCCATCGAGAAGCCCACCAGGAGCGTCCGCCGGTAGCGACGCCGCACCTCCCACCAGGCGTCGGTGGCCGCGGCCACCCACTCGACGGCGCTCGTCTCGCCCAGCCGCTCGATGTCCGCGCCAAAGCCAGGCAGCAGCGGCCCGTGGGCCGCGACGCCGGCCGTGGCCAGCGCCTGCCCCAGCGGCCGCATCTCGGCCGGCGTGCCCCCAAAGCCGTGGATCAGCAGGGCGCCCGTCGCCTCCCCAGCCGGCAGGGCGGGGAAGTAGAAGGGCAGGTGGTCGTCGGTCCCGAACAAGCGCGGGCGCGGCGGTGAGCCCGTCATCCGACGGCAGCCACCGGTCGCAGCCGGCCGCCGCGCACCTCGTAGATGCGGCCACGCCAGGTGTGGCGCCGACGCAGGGCGCTGGCCAGGACGAGCAGGACGACAGGCAGGTCGAACAGTGGCGACAGCCAGTAGGTCCACGGTCGCTCCGGGTAGGCGCGGGCCGTCCCCCAGAGAACACCCAGCCGGACCAGGAGCAGGATGCCGTTGAGCCGCCGGGGCAAGCTATCCCCACGGGCCAGCCGCGTCGCCACCAGCACCGGGAGCGGCAGAGCCTGCGCCAGCGTGATCTCCAGCAGACCGAGCCAGCCAGCCCCCCCCGAGTACTCGTCCCGCATGGGCAGCGACCGGCTCCAGCCGGCCAGAGCCTGGCGCGCGTCGCCGTACATCGTTGTCCGCGCCAGGCCAGCCGTCTCGTAGAAGCCCACCGCTACGCCGGCCACGGCCAGCGCGCGTGCCAGGGTGACGTCCTCGCACAGCGACTGGCGCGCCACTGCGAACCCGCCCACGCCCTGGAGGACGTCGCGGCGGACCAGGAAGCACTGGCCGTTCGCCTGGACGGCCCGCGGATCGGTCGGGGCGCCGCCCGGGATGCCGAAGCGGTACACGAGCGTCGCCAGCAGCGCCGGGTGGACGAGCCCCTCGGCCGGCCCGGAGACCACCTGGAGCGTCGCGGCGCTGAGCGCCCGAACACCGGCGCCCTCGGCGTAGGCCACGAGGGACCGTGCCAGCGCAGGCTCCACCGCGACGTCGGCGTCGATCGTCAGCAGCCACCTGGTGGCCGGGTCCGACCGCTCGAGACCGATCTGCAGGCCGCGGGCTTTGCCGTTCCAATCAGCCGGGATGAGCCCGGCGTGCACCAGACGCACCCGCGGGTCGCGGCGCGCGTACGTCTCGACGACACCGACGGTGCCGTCGACCGAGCCGCCGTCGACGACCACGATCTCCGCCACCTCCGGCCCGGCGCGGACCAGCCCCTCCAGACAACGCGGCAGCCGGGGCTCCTCGTCGAGGACGGGCACCAGGACAGAGACGCAGCGCGCGGCGACCGCACCGGGCGCGGCGATGCCGATGCGCGGGCCGCGGGCGGTGGCGACGAGCCGCGCCAGCACGCGGACGGCGGCCCATGCCTGGAGGAGGAACAGCAGCAGCCCCACACGGCGTAGCGTAACGCGCCGCGTGCCACGCGGCGGCCTTTGGTCGATGGAGCCCGCTGGACAGGCGCGGCGCGGACTCGCTACCGTGGACCCCGTGGCACGGGGTGGTCGGCACAACGGTCGGGAGGCAGGCGGCGGCGGGGCGAGACAGGCAGCCGGCGACGGCGAGCCGGAACGGAGCGGCCGGGCCGGCGGCGCGCGCGCCGCCCGCGGGCCGCTGGTGCGGGACGTGTCAGCGGGCGGCGTCGTCTACCGCCGGCTGTCGGCGGCCAAGCCGCCCGAAGTCGCCCTCGTCGGGCGCCTCCACCCCCGGCGCTGGGCCCTGCCCAAGGGCACCCCGCACACGGGCGAGAGCCTGGAAGGCACGGCCATGCGCGAGGTTGGCGAGGAGACCGGCCTGGAGGTCCGCATCGTCGGCACCCTGGACCAGATCCAGTACTGGTTCGTGTGGGGCGGCGTGCGCCACTTCAAGACTGTCCACTTCTACCTGATGGAGATGACCGGCGGCGACACGGCCAACCACGACCACGAGTACGACGTGGTGGAGTGGTTCACCCTGAGCGAAGCGCTCCGCAAGCTGTCCTACCCGAACGAGGCCCGGGTCGTGGACAAGGCTCAGCAGGTGCTCGGCACGGCCGAGGGGGACAGCGCGGCCAGCTGACGACGGCTCTTCGCCTTGTCGACTCAGCCGCCGCCGTCGCCCGCCGCGACCAGGGCCGCCTCGAAAACGCGGCGCAGCGGCAGCCCCGCGTCACGCGCCAGGCGGGCGCAATCCTCGTATTCGGGCGCCGCCACCAGCCGCCCGCGCACCAGCTTCCGCTTGACGCGGACCCGGCCCCACGGCGTCTCCACCTCCAGCTGGCTGCGCGGCGCCACCACCCGCTCCAGCGACTCCAGGCGGACCCCGAACGCCGACGTCTGCTCCAACACCATCTCCGCCAGACGCGTCGCGTCGGCCGGCCGAGCCAGGACGCGCAGCAGGACACCCGGCCGGTTCTTCTTCATCTGGAGCGGGCCGAAGGCCACGTCCAGGGCGCCGGCCTCGAGCAGCCGCTCCATGGCAAACCCCAGCTCTTCGGGCGTCGCATCGTCGAGGTTCGTCTCCAGCTGGGTCACCCAGTCGCGCTCGACCTCCGCGGAGCCAGCCACCTCGCCAAGGCACAGCCGCACAGCGTTCGGCCAGGGGAGCTCGCGGCTGCCGAAACCGTAGCCCACGCGCTGCACCTGGACGAACGTCGGCTGTTCGAAGCGCCCCAGCGTCGTCAGCAGCGCGGCGCCGGTGGGCGTGGTCAGCTCGCCCGTGTCGCCGGAGGTGGGCGGTGTCCGCCGCGTGGGCGCCTGCGCCAGCCGCATGAGCTCGAGCGTGGCCGGCGCCGGCACCGGCAGCGGCCCGTGGCTGCTGCGCACCCAGCCCGAGCCCGTGGGGAGGCCCGAGGACAGGACGGCGTCGACGCCCAGGAGGTGCAGGCCAAGCACGACGCCGACGACGTCGACGATGGCGTCGACGGCGCCCACCTCGTGGAAGTGCACCTCGTCGACGGTTGTCCCGTGGATGCGCGCTTCGACGGTGGCGAGCCGGCGAAACACGGCCAGGGCACGGTCGCGGACGGCCTCCGGCAGCCCGCCAGCGGCGACCACCGCCTCGACGTCGGCCAGGCCGCGATGCGGCTGGTCGGCGTCCTGGTCGAGGCGGACGTTGGCGCGGGTGCCGCCGATGCCGTGCTGCTCGGCGGGCCGCACGTCGAGCGCCCAGCCGCGCACGGGCAGGCGCCCCAGTCCAGCGCGCAGCTCCTCGCCGGCCAGGCCAGCGTCCAGGAGCGCGCCGAGCAGCATGTCGCCGGACACGCCGCTGAAGCAGTCGACGTAGGCCACGCGCGCCACGCCAGGAAGGGTACCAACCGGACGCAGCGGTTTCGCTAATGCTTAGTTGCCCGGGGCCGGCGAGGCGGCTATGCTTCCCGTACACCACACAAGATCAGCTGTTGTACGGTCATTGAACCCGTACAATGGTTTGGGAGCCGCCCATGACGACTACGCTCGAGCCCTCCGCACCCGCCGCCAACGGCCACCAGACTCCCGAGACCGCCACCTGGACCGTCAAGCGCGGGCTCGCCCAGATGCTCAAGGGCGGCGTCATCATGGACGTGGTCACCGCCGACCAGGCCAAGATCGCCGAGGACAACGGCGCTGTGGCCGTCATGGCGCTCGAGCGCGTCCCCGCCGACATCCGCCGCGACGGCGGCGTCGCCCGCATGTCCGACCCCGAGCTGATCCACCAGATCATGGACGCCGTGACCATCCCCGTCATGGCGAAGTGCCGCATCGGCCACTTCGTCGAGGCCCAGATCCTGGAGGCCATCGGCGCCGACTACATCGACGAGTCGGAGGTGCTGACGCCGGCCGACGAAGAGCACCACGTGAACAAGCACCTGTTCAAGGTGCCTTTCGTCTGCGGCGCCCGCGACCTCGGCGAGGCGCTCCGGCGCATCGGCGAGGGCGCCGCCATGATCAGGTCCAAAGGCGAGGCCGGCACCGGCGACGTCGTCGAGGCCGTCCGCCACATCCGCGCGATCACGGGCCAGATCCGACGCCTGACGGTGCTCGGGGACGAGGAGCTCATGGCCGAAGCCAAGCACCTGGGCGCCCCGTACGAGCTGGTCAAGCAAGTGGCCAAGGACGGACGGCTGCCGGTGGTCCTGTTCACCGCCGGCGGCATCGCTACCCCGGCCGACGCGGCGCTCATGATGCAGCTCGGCTCGGAGGGCGTCTTCGTCGGCTCCGGCATCTTCAAGAGTGGCGACCCAGCCAGGCGGGCCGCCGCCATCGTCAAGGCCACCACCCACTACCAGGACGCCGCCACGGTCGCCGAGGTCTCGCGCGGCCTGGGCGAGCCGATGGTTGGCATCTCCGCGCGCAGCCTGGCCGAGCCGAGCCAGATGGCGACGCGCGGCTGGTGATCGTCGGCGTCCTCGCCGTCCAGGGCGACTTCGCCGAGCACGGCACCATGCTGCGCCGCGCCGGCGACAGCCTCGGCGTGGACGTCGCCGTCCGTGAAGTCCGGCGACCGGCCGACCTGGTGGGTGTCGACGGGCTCATCGTGCCCGGCGGTGAGAGCACCACGATCGGCAAGCTGATGGTCGCCTACGGGCTCGAAGCGCCGCTGCGCCAGGCCGCCGCGAACGGCTTGCCGATCTGGGGCACGTGCGCCGGCATGATCCTGCTCGCCCGCGACATCCTGGGCGGCGAGCCCGACGGCCGCATCGGGCTCATGGACCTGACGGTGCGCCGCAACGCCTTCGGCCGCCAGCTCGACAGCTTCGAAGTGCAGCTGCCGTTCGCGGGGATCGACCGTGCTATTCCCGCCGTCTTCATCCGCGCCCCACTCATCGAACAGGTCGGCCCCCAGGCCACGCCCCTGGCTAGCCTGGGCGACGGCCGCGTGGTCGCGGCGCGCCAGGGCAACCTGATCGCGACGTCCTTCCACCCGGAGCTGACGCCCGACCTCAGCCTGCACGCGTGGTTCTTGCGCCAGATCGTCGCCGCCGGACGGGCGGCGGCCGCGGCCGGAAACTCCGCCGCCGCCCCCTCGGCCGTCGCATAGCGCGTCCGGCCCGCAGCACCAGCCCCGCCCATGCCTGGCGACGCGGGAGTCCTGCTGGCAATTGACGTGGGCAACACGAATATCAAGCTCGGCACCTTCCGCGGCGACGCTCTGTCCGCCAACTGGCGCCTCCGCACCGATGCGCAGGGCACGGCCGACGGCTACGCCGCCCAGCTCCACTTCCTGCTCGAGCGCGAGCGTCTGCGCTTCGAGGACATCGGCGGTGTGAGCCTGTCCAGCACGGTGCCGGCGCTGGTGCCCATCCTGCGCGAGCTGGTGGCCCACTACGTCGGGCCGCGCTGTCCCTTCGTCGAGGTGTCGGCGCGCGCCAGGACGGGCATCACCATCGCCATCGACAACCCGCTGGAGATGGGCGCCGATCGCATCGTCGACGCGCTGGCCGCCGCGCGGCTGTACCGTCTGCCCGCTATCGTCGTCGACTTCGGCACCGCGACGACGTTCGGCCCGATCGACGCGGACGAGCGACTGCTCGGGGCGGTGCTCGCCCCTGGCCTGATGACCGCCATGGACGGCCTGTTCCAGAGAGCCGCGAAGCTGGCCCGCATCGAGCTGCGCCAGCCGACCGAGGTGATTGGTCGGGACACCGTGTCGGCGCTGTGGTCCGGCTGGGTGTACGGCTACGTCGGACTGGTGGAGGGGCTGATCGCGCGCATCAAGCGGGAGATCGGCCAGGACTGCCTGGTGATCGCGACCGGCGGCCTGGCCGAGCTGGTGCTGTCGGCGACTGACGTGGCCGACGTGCACGACCCTCTCCTGACGTTGAAGGGCCTGAAGCTGTTCTACGACCTCAACGCCGACCTCAACTCGGCGGACGCGGCGTGATCCGCGTCCTGCAGGGTAGGCGCGTCACCCTCGGCGTCACGGGCAGCATCGCCGCGTACAAGGCAGTGGCTCTGGCGAGCGCCCTGCACCAGGCGGGGGCGGTGGTCGACGTGGCGATGACGCCGGAAGCAGGCAAGTTCGTCCAGCCGCTGTCGTTCCAGGCCATCACCCACCGGCCGGTCCTGCAGGATCTCTGGGCGCCGGGCATGGAGACGGACATCGCCCACGTCACCCTCGGGCGGGAGAGCGACCTGGTCCTGGTGGCGCCGGCGACGGCCCACGCCCTGGCGAAGCTCGCGCACGGTCTGGCCGACGACGCCGTATCGGTCACCGCGTTGGCCGCGCGCGGCCGCGTCATGGTGGCCCCGGCGATGGACGCTGGCATGTACCAGCACCCGGCGACGGCGGCCAACGTGCGCCTGCTGCGGGAGCGCGGCGTGGTGGTCGTGGAGCCGGAGCACGGGCACCTGGCGAGCGGCCTGAGCGGGCTCGGGCGCCTGGCCGCGCTTGACATCATCCTGGACCTTGCCCGGGCAACGCTGGGCGCCGCCGGCGACCTGGCCGGCGCCCGCCTGCTGGTGACCGCCGGCGGCACCCAGGAACCCATCGACCCGGTGCGCTTCATCACCAACCGGTCGTCCGGCAAGATGGGCTACGCCCTCGCCGAGGCGGCCCGCGACCGTGGCGCCCAGGTCACGCTGGTCAGCGCCCCGGCCGCGGTCCGCGTCCCGGCCGGCCTGGAGGTCGTGCCCGTGCGCCAGGCGGACGAGATGCTGGCCGCCATCGGGCGCGCCTACGCCGGGCTCGACGCGCTGCTGATGGTGGCCGCGGTCGCCGACTTCCGCGTCGCCCAGCCAGCGGTCCAGAAGGTGAAGCGCGGCTCGGAGCGCCTCGCGCTGGAGCTGGTGCCGAATCCCGATCTGCTCGCCGAGAGCGCCAGACTGCCCACCGAGCGCCCGCCGGTGCGCGTCGGCTTCGCCGCCGAGACGGAGGAGCTGCTGGAGCACGCAGCGGGCAAGCTGGACCGCAAGCATCTCGACCTGATAGTGGCCAACGACGTGTCGGCGGCCGGCAGCGGCTTCGGGACCGACACGAACCAGGTCACGCTGCTGTGGCGCGACGGCCGCCGCCACCCATTGCCTCTGCTGCCGAAGACCGAGGTGGCCGACCGCGTGCTCGACGCGGTGGTTGCCCTGCTCCGGGCCCGCCACGAACTGAATTCCGGAGCTTCGGCGTCCCATTCGCCCGCTCATGGTGAGCCTGTCGAACCACAGGCTCAGGGTGAGCGGGTCGTCAATAGGCCGCTAAAGGCTCTCGCCCCCTAATCCTGTCCGTCACTGTCCGTCACTGTCCGGCTCCATCGCTTCCGCGTCGAGGTCCACCGTCGAGCCGGGGGTGAGCGCGGCGACCACGTCAGGCTCCTCCGCCAGGATCGGCAGCTCGGCTAGCGACGTCTCCTCGACAGGCTCGCCGTCGCCGTTCGCCGCCGGCTCGAGCAGCGCCATCGCCGCCAGGCGGTCGCCCTGGCGCAGGGACATCACCGTGACGCCCGAGGTGGCCCGGCTGGCGTGCTCGGAGATCGTGTCCAGCGCCGTGCGGATCACGATGCCGCCCGTGGAGATCATCATCAGCTCCTCGTGGCCGCGCACCACGCGCGCCGCCGCCACCGGCCCGGTCCGCTGCGTCGCTTTCAGCGTGCGCACGCCCTGGCCACCGCGCCCGGTCGCCCGGTAGGCGCTCAACGGGGTGCGCTTGCCGTAGCCGTTCTGGGTGATGACCAGGAGCTGGCCGCCGTCCACCACGACGTCCATCGACGACAGGTTGTCGCCTGGCGCCAGCTTGATGCCGCGGACCCCGCCGCTCACCCGGCTGGCCGACCGCAAGCTGTCGACGCCGAAGCGCACCGCCTGGCCGCTCTCGGTCACCAGGATGACGTCCGACCCGGTCGGGCAGTGCTTGACGTCGAGCAGCTCGTCGTCCGGCTCCAGATTCATCGCCCGCAGGCCGTTGGCGCGCACCGCGCTGAAGTCGGACAGCTGCGTCTTCTTCACCTCGCCGCGGCGGGTGGCGAAGATCAGGTAGTCGCTGTTCTCGAAGTCCGGCGCGGCGAGAATGGCGGTGACGGTCTCGCCCGGCTCGAGGTTGATCACGTTGATGACCGGCGTGCCGCGGGCGGTGCGGTCGTACTTCGGGATCTGCCATGCGCGCAGCTGGTACACCTTGCCCTTGTCGCTGAAGAACAGGATGTTGTCGCGGCTGTTGGCAGCGACCATGTGGCGCAGCGCGTCCTCCTCGCGCAGCACCTGGCCGATGATCCCCTTGCCGCCGCGCCGCTGGACACGGTAGGTGTTGGCCGGCATGCGCTTCACGTAGCCGCGGCCGCTGATGGTGATGAGCACCTGCTCGTCGGTGACCAGGTCCTCGTCGGTGATCTCGCCGGCGAAGTCGGCCACGATCTCGGTGCGGCGCGGGTCGCCGAACTTGCGCTTCAGCTCGGCCAGCTCGTCCCGGACCAGCAGCAGGATCTTGTGCGGGTTGTCGAGCAGATCCCGGAGGTAGGCGATGCGCTTCAGCACCTCCTGGTACTCGTCCAGGATCTTCTGCCGCTCCAGGTTGGCCAGCTGGCGCAGCATCATGTCCAGGATGGCGCGCGCCTGAAGCTCGGACAGGCTGAAGCGGTCCATGAGCGTCTGGCGGGCGGCGTCGGCGCTGGCGGCCTCGCGGATGACGCGGATCACCGCGTCGATGTTGTCGAGCGCGATCTTGAGACCCTCGAGGATGTGGGCGCGCGCTTGCGCCTTCCCCAGCTCGAAGCGCGTGCGGCGGGTGAGGACCGTGTGCCGGTAGTCGAGGAACTCCTGCAGCAGCCGCTTCAGCGGCAGCAGCTGGGGCTGCCCTTCGACGAGCGCCAGCATGTTGTAGCCGAAGGCGGTCTGCATCGACGTCTGCTTGTACAGGTGGTTCAGCACCGTGTTCGGGTTGGCGTCCCGCTTGACCTCGATCACCAGCCGCATGCCCTGGCGATCACTCTCGTCCTGCATGGCGGCGATGCCTTCGAGCTTCTTGTCGTGGACGAGCTCGGCGATGCGCTCCTGCAACAGAGCCTTGTTCACCTGGTACGGCAGCTCGGTGACGATGATCTGCGCCCGCGAGCCCCGCGTCTCCTCGATGGTCGCCCGCGCCCGCACCAGCACCCGGCCGCGGCCGGTGGCGTAGGCGTGCTTGATGTTGTTGGTGAGCAGCCCGGTGCGGTCCTTCTCGTGGCCCATCACCAGCCCGCCGGTCGGAAAATCGGGGCCCCTGATGAAGCGCAGAAGCTCGTCCACCGTGGCTTCGGGGTTGCCAATGAGGTGGTGCAGGGCGTCGACGACCTCGCCCAGATTGTGGGGCGGCATGTTGGTCGCCATGCCGACGGCGATGCCAGACGAGCCGTTGCACAGCAGGTTGGGAAACCGCCCTGGCAGAACGGTCGGCTCCTCCCGAGTACCGTCATAGTTGGCCACCGCGTCCACGGTGTCCATGTCGATGTCCGCCAGCATCTCCATCGACATCGGCGTCAGCCGCGCCTCCGTGTTGTGGCTGACGAAGCCGTTGCTGATGAAGGCATGATCGGACGAGTCCACGCGCAGCGAGTAGACCGGCTGCAAGCCGGCGGCCTCGACGCTGGCCACCGTGGCAAAGTAGTACGTCCCGTCGACGAGCGGCGCGATGACGTCGCGCACTTCCTGGTCCGGGATGTGCTCCAGGAGCGCCGTCCGGTCCCGTTCCCAACGCTCGACGCGGTCGACGTTGTGCTTGTCCAGCCACTCACGCTGGCCGTAGCGGGCCTCCGACCTGACGTACTCGCCGACGAACGGGACGTGGTCCGAGCTCAAGGCCCGACTGGTCAGCGGAATGTGGGTTAGCAGCCCCTCCAGCTTGCGCTGCTTGGCGCCCAAAAAGCCCACACAACGTGCGAAAAGGCGTGCATCACGTCGATTGGTTATGACGACTTTGATCTCGCCCGTCACCGCCCTACTGAGCCGCGAGACGACGCCGAGCTCGAGGAGTAGCTGCTGGACGTCCTGAGCCAGGCCGTAGCTGCGCGTCGAGTAGCTAATCTGGATGGTCTGGCGCGGCAGGAGCGACGCCGAGCCATCTCCCTCGAAGAGGGCGCGCAGGAACTGAGCTTTGAAGGCCGGCGACGCGCGCCAGACGAACGAGGGGACGCGCTTGGCGGCGCTCCGCTGCCCAACCATGGCCGCGAGCGGGCTGGCTCGCAGCTGGGTCAGGTTCTGGACGTCCAGCTCGTGCAGGACACTACGAGACGCGATGGTCCGCGCCGAGGTGTAGCGACGGCCGCCGACAACACGGTCGTAGGCGTTCACGACCTGGCTGAAATAGGCCGGGTCTACGTTGTTGAAGCCAGCCCGCCACTCCGACGCCCAACCCTCGGACACCATCCCGCCAGCCAACGTCGCCAGGTCCGATTCGGCGTCGGTCCGCGTGCCGTAGTCGGCTGGGGCGCGCCGCAGCAGCGCCACGTGGTCGCCTGGCTGAATCTCGTCCATCAGCTTCCACAGGAGCATCGGCACGCCGGCCGGCGCCTCGAGACAGAGGACGGGGTGATTCGTCGTGCCCGACAGCTCGTACCCCTCACGAGTGACCAGGCGACGGGTCGGGTGGGTTCCCGAGTGGAACAGCTTGCTCGCGGGGACCTCTTGCCCGTCTCGCCCCAGGACGGCGGCGTTGATGGACGTGTCGGAGTTTGGGGCGGCATCCGCAACGATCTCCCCGATACGCAGCGTGCCACGCGGGGTACGGACGAGGGCGTCACCCGTGAGGCAGTAGCGCATCGCGGCCGGGGGATCGCCGTCGACGGAGCCGAAGTTGCCCTGGCCGTCGACGAGGGGGTAGCGCATGTTGAAAGGCTGCGCCATGCGCACCAGCGTCGGGTAGACGACGGCCTCGCCGTGGGGGTGGTAGTTGCCCGACGTGTCGCCCGCGATCTTGGCGCACTTCCGATAGCCGCGGTTGGGCGCCAGGTTGAGGTCGTGCATGGCCACGAGAATCCGGCGCTGCGCGGGCTTGAGGCCGTCGCGGACGTCGGGCAGGGCCCGCGCCGTGATGACGCTCATGGCGTAGTCGAGGTACGACGAGCGCATCTCTTCCTCGACCAGGATCTGCCGGATGTTGCCGAACTCTTCTGTCGCCATGGCTAGCTCAATTCCAGATCCGAGGCGGTGCGCGAAGCGCAAAAATAAGAGGGGTCAAACGCCGCGCGCTGCCCCTCTACAACCGCCCCTACACTGTCCCTCATTGTACTGGATTGCCCCCAATCCGGGCCATCGCTAGCGCCCGGGCGCCGGTCGGCCTGACGAGCCGTGGACGACGGCGTGGGGATACGCTGCAGGCATGTTCCGGCTCGCTGTTGCCCTGATCAGCGCCATGGTCGTCGTCATCCCCGCCGCTCCGTCCTTCGCCGACGGGAACGACCCCGTCGACGTCGCCCTGGACCCCGGGCACAGCCGCGTCGACGTCGGCGCCGCCGGCGGCGGCCTGCGCGAGTACCGCCTCACGCTCGACCTGGCCCAGCGGGTCAGGGCCCGCCTCGAGGCGGCCGGACTGCGCGTCCGCTTGACACGCCAGGACGACACGCCGCTGAGCGCCATGGACGACCCGAACGCCGACGAGCGGACGCGCATCGAGCAGTCCGCGCGCATCCAGGCCGCCATGCCGGCGCGGGTGTTCGTCTCGCTCCACTTCAACGGTGGCCCGGCCAGCCTGCACGGCACCGAGACGTACTTCAACCCAGACCGCTCCCCCGACGGGGCAGCCACCGACCGCGCCCTGGCCGACGCCCTCCAGCGGCACGTCGTCGCCGCCCTTGGCGACTCTGGCTACCCCGCCCTCGACCGCGGTGTGAAGACCGACCTGTCCGCTGGCAAGCCGTACGGGCACTTCTTCAGCCTGCGCGGCCCGGCCCCGAGCGCCCTGGTGGAAGCGCTCTTCCTGTCGAACGCCGGCGACGTGGCTGCCCTCCGCGACGACGCCACCCTCGACGCCATCGCCACGGGCTGCGTTCAGGGGCTCTTGGAGTACCTGGCCGGCGAGCCCGTCTGACGCGGCACCATCGACTGGAGCCGCAGCCGCAGCACGACCAGCATCGCCTCGACGACGATGTGGGCGCCCATCTTGCTCTTGCCCACGCGGCGGTCGACGAACAGGATCGGCACCTGCGCGATCCGAAAGCCGAGGCCGTGGCAGCGGTAGTTCAGCTCCACCTGGAAGGCGTAGCCGTTCGAGTGGATGCTGCCCAGGTCGATGCGCTCCAGCACGCGCCGGCTGAAGCACTTGAAGCCACTGGTGAGGTCGTCGATGGGGACGCCGAGAAGCAGACGCGCGTACACCGAGCCGGCCCGGCTGATGAACGTGCGCAGCAGCGACCAGTTGCGCGTCCCGCCGTTGGCCACCCAGCGCGAGCCGACCGCCACGTCGCCCTGGCCGGAGGTGATGGCAGCCCGCAGCCGCGGAAGGTCGGCCGGATCGTGGGAGAAGTCGCAGTCCATCTCGAAGACGTACTCGTAGCTGCGCTCCAGCGCCCAAGCGAAGCCGGCCAGGTACGCGGTGCCGAGGCCCCGCTTACCAGCGCGGTGCATGACGTGCACGCGGGCGTCGCCACGCTCGCGGGCCAGCCGGTCGGCGATCGCGCCGGTGCCGTCCGGCGAGTTGTCGTCCACGACCAGCACGTCGAAGTCCGGGCCCTGCGCCAGAATGGCGGCGACCATCGGCTCGAGATTCTCGCGCTCGTTGTAGGTCGGTAGAACGACGAGCGACAGCATAGACCCACCAGTCTACGGGACCGCGCCGCGCGTCAAACGCCGGCGTGCCTGATCCTGCTCCAGCCGGGGACGGGGGACGGGGGAAAAGCCGCTCTGGCGCGCCGGCACGGACGCCCGGAAGTCGGGGTAGAACAGCTGTTCGGGGTACAATAGTGCGATGGGCGCGCTTCACCTGTTCAGCCCGAGCACACGCGCCTGGTTCGAGGGGTCGTTCGCCGCGCCAACGGCCGCTCAAGAGAACGGTTGGGCGGCCATCGCCCGCGGCGACGACACGCTCATCCACGCGCCGACGGGCTCGGGCAAGACGCTGGCGGCGTTCCTCTGGTGCATCGACCGGCTGGCCACAGCAGCCACCCCTGAGCCGAAGAGCCGCTGTCGCGTCCTGTACGTCTCGCCGCTGAAGGCCCTCGCCCACGACGTGGAGCGGAACCTGAAGGCGCCCCTGGTTGGTATCGACCTGGCGGCGCGCCGCCTCGGGCTGCCGCCACCGGTGATCGACGTCGCCCTCCGCACGGGCGATACGCCCCAGGCCGAGCGGCGCCAGCTCGCGCGCCACCCCCCCGACGTGCTGATCACCACACCGGAATCGCTGTACCTGCTGCTGACGTCGGCGGCGCGCGAGACGCTGCGCAGCATTCAGTGGGTGATCGTGGACGAGATCCATTCGGTCGCCGGCACCAAGCGCGGCGCCCACCTGGCGCTGTCGCTCGAGCGCCTCGCCGAGCTCGTCCAGGGGGAGCGCCTCCAGCGCATCGGGTTGTCGGCTACCCAGCGGCCGTTGGCCGAGATCGGCAGCTTCCTGGTTGGGTCCGGCCGGCCAGTGGCCATCGTCGATGCGGCAGGGCCCAAGCGGCTCGACCTCGAGGTGGTCGTCCCGGTCGCGGACATGGCGCGGCTGGGCCAGACGCGCACGGAGGAGAACGCTGGGCTGGTGGAGCAACGGGGTGGCCCCGTCCTGGCGCCCGAGACGCGGACCTCGATCTGGCCGTCGATCCACCCGCGGCTGCTCGAGCTGATCCGGGCGCACCGATCGACGCTGGTGTTCGTCAACAGCCGCCGGCTGGCGGAGCGGCTCGCCCAGCGGCTGAACGAGCTCGACGAGCAGCGGCTGAACGAAACCGCCGACCAGGACGAAGGCGAGGATGCCGAGCCACGGCCGCCGGTCGCGCCGCTCGTGCGGGCCCACCACGGCTCCATCTCGCGCGAGCAGCGCCTCGACATCGAGGACATGCTGAAAGCGGGCACCCTGCGTGGCCTGGTCGCCACGAGCTCGCTCGAGCTCGGCATCGACATGGGGGCCATCGACCTGGTCGTGCAGGTGGAATCGCCGACGTCCGTCGCCAGCGGGCTGCAGCGCATCGGCCGAGCTGGCCACAGCGTAGATGCCGTGAGCCAGGGCAAGGTGTTCCCGAAGTTCCGCGGCGACCTGCTCGAGGCGGCGGTCGTGGTGCAGCGCATGCAGGCCGGCGCCGTCGAGGCGACCCGCGTGCCGCGCAACCCGCTTGACGTGTTGGCGCAGCAGATCGTCGCCATGTGCTCGCAGGACACGTGGCAAGTCGACGCCCTCTACGACGTGGTCCGGCGGGCTTACAACTTCGCCACCCTGCCGAGGAGCCAGTTCGACGGTGTTCTGGACATGCTGTCCGGCCGCTACCCGTCTGACGAGTTCGCCGAGCTCAAGGCGCGGCTCATCTGGGACCGCGTCGCCAACACGGTGGTGGCGCGTGGCGACGCGCGGGTCGTGGCCGTTACCAGCGGCGGCACGATCCCCGACCGCGGCCTGTACGGCGTGTTCCTGGGCGAGGGCGGCCCGCGGGTGGGCGAGCTGGACGAGGAGATGGTGTACGAGAGCCGCCCGGGCGAGACCTTCGTCCTGGGCGCCACCACCTGGCGCATCGAGCGCATCACGCCGCAGAAGCTGATCGTGTCGCCCGCGCCAGGGCAGCCAGGCAAGACACCCTTCTGGCACGGCGACTCCGTCGGCCGCCCGGTGGAGCTCGGTCGGGCGCTGGGCGAGTTCAACCGCCGCATCGTCGCCATGGAGCCCCAGCGGGCAGTCGACACGCTGCGCTCAGAGCACGCGCTCGACGCGCTGGCGGCCGAGAACCTGCTGGCGTACCTCGGCGAGCAGCGGGAGGCGACGGGCGCGGTGCCGAGCGACCGCGTCATCGTCGTGGAGCGGTTCCGCGACGAGCTCGGCGATTGGCGCCTGTGCGTGTTGACGCCCTTTGGTGGCCGCGTGCACGCGCCCTGGGCGCTGGCGATCACTGCCCGACTGCGCGAGCGGTTCGGCGCCGACCCGTACGTCATCTGGAGCGACGACGGCATAGCCATCAGGCTGCCCGAGGGTATGGAGGAGGCGCCGACCCACGACCTCCTGTTCCCGGACCCGGAAGAGACGGAGGACCTGGTTGTCCGGGAGATGGGCAGCTCGGCCCTGTTCGCCGCCCGCTTCCGCGAGAACGCGGCCCGTGCCCTGCTGCTGCCGCGGCGGCGCGGGCAGAGCCGCACGCCCCTGTGGCAGCTGCGCCAGCGCGCCGCGGACCTGCTCGCGGTTGCCAGCCGCTACGGGTCCTTCCCCATCCTCCTGGAGACCTACCGCGAGTGCTTGCAGGACGTATTCGAGCTGCCCGCCCTGCTGGACCTCTTGCGGGGCGTCCACCAGCGCCACGTGCGCGTCGCCGAGGTAGAGACCACGTCGGCGTCGCCGTTCGCGCGCTCGCTGCTGTTCGAGTACATCGCGGAGTTCATGTACGACGGCGACGCGCCGCTGGCGGAGCGGCGGGCCCAGGCGCTGGCGCTCGACCGCGAGCGGCTGCGCGAGCTGCTGGGCCAGGAGGAGCTGCGCGAGCTGCTCGACCCGTCCGCCCTAGCCGATCTCGAGCTCGAGCTGCAATGGCTAGCCGACCGCCGCGCGCGCAACCGGGACGGGACGCACGACATGCTGCGGCGGCTGGGCGACCTGTCCACCGAGGAGGTCGCGGCTCGGTGCGCGGGCGACGCGGGCGCCAGCTGGCTGCGGGAGCTGGAAGAGGAGCGCCGCGCCGTGCGGGTCCGCATCGGCGGCGAGCCGCGCTGGATCGCCGTCGAGGACGTCGGCCGCTACCGCGACGGCGCCGGTGTGCAGCCGCCGCGCGGCGTGCCCGAGGTCTTCTTGGTTGACGCCCCCGACGCGCTGGCCGGCCTGGTCGCCCGCTGGGCGCGGACGCACGGCCCGTTCACCGCGCGCGAACCGGCCAGTCGCTGGGGGCTGCCGGCGGCCATGGTGCAGGACGCCCTGAACCGCCTGGCCGATGGCGGCACTGTGCTGCTCGGCGAGTTCCGCCCGGGCGGCTCGGATCGCGAGTGGTGCGACGCCGACGTGCTGCGCGCCCTGCGGCGGCGGTCGCTCGCCAGGCTGCGGCGTGAGGTCGAGCCTGTGCCGCCGCAGGCGCTCGCCCGCTTTCTGCCGTTGTGGCACGGGGTTGGGACCGAGCACGGCGGAATCGACCGTCTTGTCGACGTCGTCGCCCAGCTGGAGGGCGTCTTCCTGCCCTGGTCGACCTACGAGCGCGACGTGCTGCGGGCGCGCGTGCGCGGCTACCAGCCGCGGCTGCTGGACGAGCTGTGCGCCGCCGGCGAGGTCGTCTGGGCCGGCCGGGGAGCCGTCGGCGGCGACGACGGGCGGGTGGCGCTGTACCGCGGCGACCACGTCGGGCGCCTGGCACCGCCCATGCCGGAGGAGCCGCCCGACGGGCCTCTGCACGAGCGCATCCGGCAGCACCTGGCGACCCGCGGCGCCTCGTTCTTCCGCGACATCGCCGCCGCCGCTGGTGCCTTCTCCGACTCCCAGCTGCTCGAGGCGCTGTGGGACCTGGTGTGGTCGGGCGAGGTGACCAACGACTCGGTGATCCCGCTGCGCCTGCGGGTGACCCGCAAGAAGGCCAGCGCGCGTCACCCGCGGCCGGCCTCGCGCTCGGGTCCACCGGAAGCGGCCGGTCGCTGGTCGCTCACCAGCTCGGCTCGACCCCAGAGCGACGGGCGCCGCGAGGACACCGAGCGGGTACACGCGCTAGCGCAGTCGCTCCTGGAGCGCCACGGGGTCGTCACGCGCGAGTCAGTCCTGGCGGAGGGCATCGCCGGTGGCTTCAGCCACGTCTATCCGGTCTTCAAGGCGATGGAGGAGGCCGGCAAGATCCGCCGCGGCTACTTCGTCGAGGGGCTCGGCGCGGCCCAGTTCGCCCTGCCAGGCGCTGTCGACCGTCTCCGCGCCGAGCGCACAGCGACCGACGAGACCAGCCCGCGGCCGCTTCCGCTTCCGCTTGTGCTCGCCGCCACCGATCCCGCCAACCCCTACGGCGCAGCGCTGCCCTGGCCAAAAACGCCGGACCGCGGCTCAAGGGCCTCGAGGAGCGTGAGCCGCGCCGCTGGCGCGTACGTGGTGCTCGTCCAGGGGGAGCCCACGCTGTACGTCGAGCGGGGCGGCAAGTCGTTGGTCACCCTGCCAGCCTTCCACCTCCACCAGGAGGACGTCGGCCTGCTATCCCTGCGCGCGCTGGCCACTGTCGCCGAAGCCTCGCCACGTCGCGAGCTGACGCTCGAGCGCGTCGACGGCGAGCCCATCCTGGGCTCTGCGCTGAGGCCCCTGCTCGAAGAGTCAGGTTTTCACCGTGAGTACCTGGGGTTGAGCCTGCGCCTGGGAGCCGTGACCGGGCTCAGGAGCCAGGACGCCGCCGCATCCAGCGCCTGAGCGCGTGCCCGAGGGCGACACCATCTTCCGCACGGCGGCGGCCCTGCGTGGCTACCTGGAGGGGCGGCGTGTGCTGGCGGCACGAGCCCGTGTCCCCGGTCCCCGCATGGAGAAGGTCGTCGGCGCCACGGTCACCAGACTGGAGCCCCGGGGCAAGCACCTCGTCATCCACTTCGACAACGGGCTCGCCCTCCACACGCACCTGCGTATGGGCGGGTCATGGCACCGCTACGCCCCAGGCGAGCCGTGGCGGCGTGCCGCGAGCCAGGCGCGCGTCGTTCTCGAAGTCGCTGACAGCGTGGTGGTCTGCTTCAACGCACCAGTCGCCGAGCTGATGGCGGAGGCGACCGTGGAGCGCCATCCGAGCCTGGCGACGCTGGGGCCGGACCTACTGGCCCCCGGTTTCGACGCCGACGAGGCCGTGCGCCGGCTACGGGCGCCAGAGCGGGCGGGCCTGTCGCTGGCTGAGGCGCTGCTCGATCAGCGGGCGATGGCTGGCGTCGGCAACGTCTTCAAGAGCGAGGTGCTGTTCATCGAGCGGCTCGACCCGAGTCTGACGCTCGCGGCGACGAGCGACGCGACGTTGCGCCAGATGGTCGCGACGGCCGAGCGGCTGCTACGGGCCAACGTGTCACCCGACCGTGCGTTCCGGGTCACGACGGACGCGAGCGCTGGTGGCTCGCGGACGTGGGTGTACGGGCGCGCCGGCCGGCCGTGCCTGCGGTGCGGCGCGCAGATTCGGCGAGCCCACCACGGGGACCCGCGGCGCTCGACGTACTGGTGCCCCCGCTGCCAGAACCCGACCGGCTCAGTATGAGGACTTTTCTCTTCTTTTTCTCTCTTTCTCTCTTTCGCTTAGCGTGGATCGCGTCCCGCGAGCTCCAGGATCGCGTCGTACTGGGCGTCCGTCAGCGGCACCACGCTCAGCCGTCCCTGTCGTACCAGGGGGCTAGTCGCGAAGCGGTCGTCCCGTTTCAGCTCGTCCAGTCGTACCGGGCGTGGCAGCCGCGCGCCGGCGCGCACGTCCATCACCACCAGCTTAAGCTTGGGGTCGTCCCGCTTCGGGTCGGGGTAAGCCGTTCGCTCGACGGTGGCCAGGCCCACGGCGGCGCGGTCCGGGCCTGAGTGGTAGACCACGCACCGGTCGCCGACGCGGGCCGAGCCCAGGTTTCTCAGCGCCGTCGGGTTGCGCACGCCGTCCCACGGCTCCACCACCCGGGCGACGAGGTCGTCGAAGGAGAACTCGCCCGGCTCGGTCTTCAGGAGCCAGGCGGTCACCCCACCTTCTCGGGCGTCCAGCTTGGCGGGTCGCTCGCCGGGAAGGACTCCTGAGACTGCTCGGTCACCTCGTCGCCCCCAGCGGTGTGGTCGGCGCCGCCCTGTCCGCCCGTGGCGGTGCTGGCGCCGGCGGCCGCCGGCGTCGACGCGCCCGACGACGCACCAGCGCTCGTTCGGCTGGCCCCGCCGGTGCCGACGCTGATCTTGCGCGGCCGGGCCTCCTGCGCCTTGGGCAGCTTCAGCAGCAGGATGCCGTTGTCCATCTGGGCCTCGGCGGAGTCCGAGCTGACCCCTCCGGGCAACGTCACGCTGCGCTGCCACGTCCCGTAGCGGTGCTCGCGCATGAGCCAGTTGTCGCCGGTGCGCTCCTCGTCGCTCTTCGTCTCGCCCCGGAGAGTGACACTGTCGCCCTGGACAGTGACCTCGATGTCCTCGGGCTTGACGCCCGGCACGGACGCCCGGACCTCGAAGAACTCGCCGCGATCGACGACGTCCAGTGGGATGGCGTCCGGCCGCATCCCGCTGAGCACCTGCCCCGGCCGTACGACGCTCTGGTTCAGGAGACGGTCCATCGCATCCCGCAGCGACACCATCTCGCGAAATGGGTCCCAGCGTTCCAGACTCATAGGATGTCAACTCCTCCGTGAGCCGCCCAGCGCGGGCAGCACCGTCGTCGGCGCACAAGCTGTGCCAGCAAGCCCTGCCGTGCCCCTGAGCAGGTGGTCTTAAGCCTTAAGTCTTGCTTGTTTCTGATCATCTGAGCGCCACCTGCTCAGGGGCCTGCCTTTGTTCGCGCTACGCGCTTAGCCCTTCACGGCGCCGGCCGTGAGGCCAGCCAGGATGCGGCGCTGGAAGACGAGCGTGAGCACGATGAGCGGAATGGTCACCACGACGGTGGCGGCCATGATCGGGCCCCACGGGATCTCGAACCCGCCGGCGGTGGAGGTGCTGAAGCTGAACAGGGCGAGCGGCACGGTCCGCTTGTCGGGCGTCTGCGTGAAGGACAGCGCGAACAGGAACTCGTTCCAGGCGGCGATGAACGCCAGCAGGCCCGTGGTCACCAGGCCGGGCGCAACCAGCGGCAGCATGACCTTGTACAGCGTCTGGAACGGGGTGCAGCCATCGACGTAGGCCGCTTCCTCGAGCTCCTTGGGCATCTGCTCGAAGAAGCTCGTCAGCACCCAGACCGTGAACGGCAGGGTGAAAATGAGGTACGTCAGGATGAGCGCCCACAGCGTGTTGTAGAGACCAAACTCGCTGACGCGGGCAAAGAGAGCACCCAGGACCGCGATCTGCGGGAACATGGTCATGGACAGCACCAGGTACATGACGGGCAGGCGGCCGCGGAAGCGGAACCTGCCCAGCGCGTACGACGACAGCACGCCGATGAGCAAAGAGAGGATGGTCACCGACGCGGCGACGATGGCCGAGTTCAACAGGGACCGCAAGAAATTCAGGTCGCCGAAGACCTGCTGGTAGTGCGCCAGCGTGGGATTCGTCGGCCAGTACTGGACAGGTGTGGCAAAAAGGTCGGCGTTGGGCGTGAGCGAGGATCGGAACGCCCAGTAGAACGGAAAGATGACGTAGAAGAAAATGACGAGAAGCAGCACGTAAAAGAGGCCGCGGGAGAAGTAGTTGACTCGAGTGGGTGTCATCCGGCTTCCACCTTGAAGATGGTCACGTACGAGACGACGAAGACACCAATGATGAGGAAGATAGCGACACTAATCGCACCCCCGAAGCCGAGCTCCGAGAAGGCCACGATGTTCTGCTGCGCGTAGATCGCCATGGTCTGCGTGTCCTGGCGGTTGCCGAACATGACGTAGAAGACGTCGAACACGCGCAGGGCGTCCAGAGTGCGGAAGATGAGGGTGACCACTATGGCTGGCTGGAGCAGCGGCAGGGTGAGCCGGAAGAACTGCTGCAGCGCGTTGGCGCCATCGACCCGGGCCGCCTCGTACATGTCGGTGGGTATGATCTGGAGCCCAGCCAACAGCAGCAGCGCCACGAAGGGCGTCGTCTTCCAGATGTCGACGGCGGCGATGGCGGCGATCGACGTGCTCGGGTCGGCTACCCAGGCGACGTTGTGGCTGATGACGTGCACCCGTTGCAGCAGGTCGTTCACCACGCCGTACGTGTCGTTGTACATCCACTTCCACATCTGGGCGGACACGACGGTGGGGATGGCCCACGGGACCAGCATGGCCGCGCGCATCGGGCCGCGGCCCTTGAAATTCGAGTTGACTACCAGGGCGATGACGAGGCCGAGGATGAACTCGAACACCACCGTCATGAGCGTGAACTCGAACGTGACCAAGATCGACGCGGCGAACTGCCCGTCGTGCAGGAGGTCGCCGTAGTTGGTGAGGCCGACCACCGACACGGGCCGGGCGCTGGCCAGCCGCGCGTTGGTGAAGCTCTGGTAGACGGTCTGCAGCAGCGGCACGATCGCCACCAGGGCGACCACCAGCAGCGACGGCAGCAGGAGCAGCCAGGCGAGGCGCGTCTGGCGACGCACCAGCTCGCTGCGCACAGCCGGCTGGGCTACCACAACCCGCGCTCCGGTCTGGGCACTGACGCTCATGAGAACCTCCTTAACAGGGCCGGCGGACGAGTCGCCCGGCCATTTTCCACACTCCAGCTCGCTGTCCCGCCCCCACGGTGCAGGTGAGGCAGGCCTGCACCGCGGAGCTGCGCACCGTTAGCGCAGGAGCCGCTCCAGCCGCTGCTGGACCGTCGGCAGCACCTGCGCTGGGTCCTGGCCGTTGAGCACCTGGTTGACGCCCTGGAACAGCGCGGTCGACGCCTCGTTGTACTGGTCAGCGAACTGCCGCGACGGGCGGGTCACGCGCGTCACGTCAGCCAGGTTCTTGAGGAATGGCATGGCCTTCAGGACGTCGGCGTTCTGGCTCACGCTCGGGATGGTGGGCACGAAAGTGCCGACGACAGCGCGGTAGGTCTCGATCTCGGGGCTGGTGCAGTAGCGCACCCACTCGACGGCCGCGTCCTGGCTCTTGGAGTACTTCGACACGGCCAGCTGCCAGCCGCCGACGGTGCCAACGGGCTTCTGGCCCTGGGCGGCGGGGAGCGGGGCCACGTCGAACTTGCCTTTGACGGGCGAGTCGTCCTTCACGCCGGCGGCATAGGCGTAGGGCCAGTTGCGCATGAAGGCCGCGTTACCGCCCTGGAAGGCGTTGCGCGCCTCTTCCTCCTGGTAGCCGGTGACGCCGCGCGGCGAGATGGTGCCCACCCAGCCCTTCAGCAGGTTCAGGACGGCCACCGCCTGCGGGTTGTTCACCACCACCTTGTTGTTCTCGTCGACGAAGTTTCCGGCACCCGTCGAGGCGAACCACTCGAGGGCGTTGCAGGTCAGCCCTTCGTAGGCGTTGCCCTGGTAGACGAAGCCCGCGAAGTTCGGGCTACTCCCCTTCTCGCCGTCCATGATCTTCTGCGCTTGCTGGCCGAGCTCCTCCCACGTCTTCGGCGCAGCGCTGAAGCCATACTTCTGCAGCAGGTCCGTTCGGTAGTACAGCATGCCGAAGTCGCCGAACCAGGGCATGCCCACCAGCTGCCCGCCGACCGTGTTGTTCTCGATGATGTTCGGGAAATGCTGCTTGGCAGCGTCGCCCAGCTTCGGGCTGAGGTCGAGCAGGTTGTTCCCCAGCGAGCCCGGCCAAATGACGTCGAGCATCATCACGTCGAGGTCGGCCGACTGCCCCTGGAAGAAGCGCTGGTATTGGGAGAACGTGTCGGTGGCGCTCTGGGGCCGCGGGATCACGTTGACCTGGATACCCGTGTCCTGGGTGAAGCGCGCCGCGAGAGCCTTGTCGATGTCGTTGCCCAGACCGACGCCATCGCCATAGTAGGTGAGCTTCTGGCCGCTGTACTGCTTGGCGGCGGCAGCGCCGGGGACCGCTGGCGGCGAGGCCAGGGTGAACGCCGCTGGGCCGCCAGTGCCGGTGCCGGCGGTCGCCGGCGACGGGGACGCGGCGGCCGCGACCGCCGGGCTCGCGGCCGGGCTGGCCGCGGGGCTAGCCACCGGCTTGGTGGCGGGTGACGCGGCCGCCACCGTGGTGGTCGTGGCGGCGGGTGATGCCGCCGTGGCCGGCGCGGTGGTAGCAACCGCGGGCTTGGTCGGCGCGGCCGCGGCCGGCGCGGTAGTCGCGGTCGGCTGGGAAGCGCCGCCCCCGCACGCTGCCAACACGGTGAGGCTGGTGATGCTCAGCGCACCAAAGAGAAAGCCACGGCGACTGACAGGCCGGGGAACCGATGCCTCGACATCCATTGCGGGCACTCCTTCACGAGAAGTCGTAGTGGGCCGTTCACACGGACGGGTGCGGTTTGCCGTGCCTGCTACGCGTATCCGACCCATCCTACACGAGCGCGACAATGTCGGCACCTGTCCAGCCGGCCGGTAAGAGTTCAGGCTGATGCGTGAGGGTGTCCTGAGGGGACTATCGGAGTGCAGGGCGCACCGGATAGGCTCCGAGGATGGCGCTGACGCGGGAGGTGGCCGGCACGTTCAGCCATGCGGAGCTGG
>JAABUQ010001358.1_pt1 | contig 53326 bp, 36 predicted proteins | sample 5560001 | NCBI WGS metagenome assembly JAABUQ01 (sample SAMN10711888, study PRJNA513371) | rock metagenome | isolation source: Antarctica rocks | place: Antarctica: Victoria Land, Finger Mt nord | collected 2015-12-18
AGGACGACCCCCGCGTCACCCCGCTGGGCCGGTTCCTCCGCAAGACCAGCCTCGACGAGCTCCCCCAGCTCTGGAACGTCCTGGTCGGCCAGATGAGCCTGGTCGGCCCCCGACCGCTCCAGCTCCGCGACAGCGAGAAGCTCGCCGAGTTCGACCGCGACGGCTACGCCCGGCGGCTTTCCGTGGTCCCCGGGATCACCGGCCCCTGGCAGGTCGGCGGCCGGAGCGACCTGGATAGCTCCCGGATGCTCCGGCTCGACCTCGACTACGTCGAACGCTGGTCGATCGCGACCGACCTTGGCATCCTGATCAAGACCGTCGGCGTCGTCGCGGCGGGCAAAGGGGCCTCCTGACCCGGCCCGCCCGCTCGCTCCCCCTCAGCGGGGCAGGGGCGGGGACGGCGGCGGAGGGGGTGGCGAGGGGCGGGGTTCGGTCGGCCGGATGACGCCGACGATCAGGTTCTCGGACCGGCCCGAGGTGACGAAAAGCGAGCGGGTCCGATCCAGCGGGATATACCCTTCCAGCTCGTCGTGGGGGGCGAAGGTGACCCGGCCGACGCGGACGCCCGGCCCGTCGGCCCGGCCATCGGCCACGGCCCGGGCCAGGTCGAGGGTGTCGAGCCGCCAGCCTCGCCCTTCGATGACGTTCTCGATGCAGACGAGCCGGCCGGCCTCGGCGTCCCAGTGCAGGTTCTGATTCCAAGGGCCGGCGAGGACCCGGTGGACGATCACGCCCGGCGCGCTGGTCCGGCGGTGCCGGAGCAGGGCCCCGGGGTCGAGGAGGCGGATCTCGGGGCGGACCTCGCCATAATCGGCGGTCGCCAGCAACGGCCGGCCGTCGAGGGTGACGAACTCGGGCCGGCAACCGTTGACGGCGGCGTCATCCTCGATCACGTCGAGCACGGCGTCGTCGAGGTGGCCGTCGCGCCAGGCCCGCTCCCAGTCGAGGCGGTAGATCACGGCCTTCTTGTTCACCGTGTCGCCCAGGAACGTCCCGAACCGGGCGTCCCAGGTCAGGCCGGTCGGGTGGAGGATCAAGGGCTTGCCCGCCTTCCGGAGCCAGACCTCGCGGCCGGTGGCCCTGAGGTCGGCGTCATACTCGCGGATCACCCCGACCCGGGGCTTGGCGGCATGGACGTCGCCGTAAGCGTAGATCTTGCCGTCGCGGACCGTCACCCCTTGCCCGGCGCCGAGGGTGGGGTCGGTGGTGGCGGTCGCCGGGTCGAGGATCGCGTCGGCCGTCCAGGTGCCGTCGGGGGGCGGCGTGTGGGCGGCGGCGGTCGGGAGGGTCTGGGCCGACACCGGGGCGGGGGCCGGGATCTGGCCGAGGCCGAGGGCCACGATCCCGGCGAGCAAGGCGAATCGTCTCGTCATTTCGGGTCCCTTCGCGTGAGACTGGGAAGTCACGTCCGGAGGGAGTATGGCGAGGCCGGCCGTCACCAGAAAGTCGCGGCCGGCGGATTCACGGAAGTCTCATGGGACCCCCTCCCGGGCTTCACGAAGGCCGGTCGCCGTGGGTCGTTCAGTACACGTCGCGCCCATAGCGGCCGGCGGCGGCGAGCCGGGCGACGTAGGCCGAGGCCTCTTCGTCGGTCCTCGCGCCGTGGTCGCGGACGACCCGGCGGAGGGCCCGGTCGACGTCGGCGGCCATCCGCTTGGCGTCGCCGCAGACGAAGACGTGGGCGCCGTCCTGGAGCCAGGCGAACAGGTCGCGGCCGTGCTCGACGATCCGGTCCTGGACGTAGATCTTGCGGTCCTGGTCGCGGCTGAACGCGGTGTCGAGGCGGGTCAGGACCCCCCGGGCCCGGAGGTCGGCCAGCTCGTCCTCGTAGAGGAAGTCGGTCGCCCCGCGCTGGTCGCCGAAGAACAACCAGTTCGGCCCCTTGGCCCCGATCGCGTCCCGCTCGTGGAGGAAGGCGCGGAACGGCGCGATCCCGGTTCCCGGGCCGATCATGATGGTGGCGGCCCCGGGATCGGCGGGGATCGTGAATCCGTGCGACTTCTGGACGAACACCCGGAGCGGCGAGCCCGGCGCCACCCGGTCGGCCAGCATCGACGAGGCCACCCCCTTGCGCCCCCGGTCGTTGAAGGCGTAGGCGACCTTGCGGACCGTGAGATGGACCTGCCCCCGGTGCTTTCTCGGCGAGCTGGAGATCGAGTACAGCCGGGGCTTCAACTCGACCAGGGCCCCGACCACGGCGGCCGGCGCGGGTCGGCTCGACGGGTAGTGTCGGAGCAGGTCGAGGACGTGGAAGCCGGCGATCGGGGCGTCGTCGTCGAGCAGGCCGCGGATGACGGCGGCCTCGCCCGGGTCGCCCGCCGAGTCGGCCAGGAGCCGGAGAAATTCTTCGGGGATTTCGCTCAGGCAGAGGTGGCGGTCGAGGGCCTCGGCCAGCGTGGTCGAGTGGCCCGACGGGGTCGTGACCGGCTCGGCCCCCGTCGCCCCGAGCGCGGCGATCACCTCGCCGATCAGGTCGCCGCAGTTGGTCGGGTACAGGCCGAGCGAGTCGCCCACCTCGTAGGCCGGCCCGTCCGGGCCGAGTTCGATCTCGATGTGGTGCGTCGCCTTGTCCGAGCCCGGCTTGTTGAGGTTGACGGTCCGGAGCAAGCGGGCGGTATACGGATTCTTCCGCGACCATCCGGCGGCCTCGGCCGGGGCAACCCCGGCGATGGCGACCCCGGCGGTGGCGGCCGGCGCGCCGTTACTGTTGCCGTTGGCCGAGGGCTCCTTGAGGATCTTCTTGAGCATCCTGGCGGTCTCGGGGCCGCCGGGGGAGCAAAGGCTGGTGGACTTCTCGGAGCCGTCGGCGATGGCCCGGGAGTAGGTCTCGCAGAGGTAGCCGCAGGTCCCGCAGTCGAGCTGGGCCATCGCGGCCATGAGGCGGAGTTCCCTGGGCTTGCCCTCGGCCAGCTTCATCCGCTCGTCGATCGGGACGGCCGGGTCGTGCCAGGGGAAGTCGCGGTCCTCGCGCGCGGCGGCGGGGGCGCCGTCGGTGGCGGCCTCCGGGGTCGGCGACGGGCCGATCGCGGCCCGGGCCAGGGACAGGCCGGCCTCGGGCGTGGCGGCCGACGCGCCTTGCGGGATGCCGAGCCAGCCGGCGAGGAAGCCGTTGAGCCAGGCCCTCTGCTCGGCGTTGAACGGGGCGGATTCGGGGATCAGCGAGAGGGACATGGTTCGACTCGCGATGGAAGATGAAGGGGACCGACGGGCGGGCGGGCGGGTCAGGCCAGGGCCGCCTGATCCTCGACGACCGCGCGGAGGGCCTCGACGTCGTGGCGGCGGGCGAAGGCGGCGAACGACTCGTCGGGCCCCGCGCGGTGGGCCAGGTAATGGCCGAGCAGCCGCTCGATGATCGGCGGGACCTTGGCGGCCGGGATCGAATCGAGGAGCCGACGCCCGGCCCCTTGCTCGCCGCCCCAGCCGCCGCCGACGCACAGGTGGTAGCCCTCGACCATCTCTTCCTCGACCTCGACCTGGGTCCCTTCCAGGCCAATATCGCCGATATAATGCTGGGCGCAGGAGTTGGGGCAGCCGGTGACGTGGATGTTGACCGGCCGATCGAGCGCGACCCGGCCTTCGAGGTAGCCGGCGATCTCCATCGCGTTCCGCTTGGTGTCGGCCCCCGCGAACTTGCATCCCGCGTTGCCCGTGCAGGCGATCAGGCCGGCCCGGACGCTCGAAGCGTCCCAGTGCAGGCCCAGATCTTCGATGGCCGCCTTGACCGCCTCGACATCGTTTCCCGAGATGTCGGGGATCAGGAGGTTCTGCCAGACGGTCAGGCGGATCGACCGCGACCCGTACCGATCGGCGATGTCGGCCAGGCCGTCGACCTGTTCGCAGGTCATCCGCCCGACCGGAAGCACGACCCCGACGTAAACCTTGCCCTCCTGCTTCTGGGGGTGGAACCCGACGTGCGCCCAGCGGTCCTCGAAGTTGGAGGTTTTCGTCTTATCCTCGGGGACCTTGCGGAGCGGTTGGCCGTGTTCCTTCTCGACTTCCTCGATGAACCGGGGGAAGCCCCAGGCGTCGAGGACGTACTTGAGCCGGGCCTTCTTGCGGTCGGTCCGGTCGCCGTGGCGGGCGAAGACGCGGACGATCGCCCCGGCGACGGGGACGCATTCCTCGGCCCGGAGCAGGACGGCGGTGGGGCGGGCGAAGTCCTTGTGGCCGGTGATCCCGCCCAGGCTCAGGCGGAAGTAGACGCCGGCCGGCAGGGCGGCCGAGGCGTGGGCCTCGGGGACGAGCACGGCGCGGAAGCCGATGTCGTTGGTGTCGTCGAGGCTGGCGACCCGGCCGCCCCCCTCGAACGCGATGTTGAACTTGCGCGGGAGGCCGTACATCTCGCGATGGTTGAGGATATAATGGTGCATCTGCCGGGCCAGGGGCAGGCAGTCGACCAGCTCGACCGGGTCGATCCCGCTGGTGGCCCCGCAGGTGACGTTGCGGATGTTGTCGGCGCCCGCGCCCTTGTTGATGATCCCGATCTCGGCCAGCCCGACCAGGAAGTCCCGGGCGTCGGCCGCCCGGATCTCGCGGATCTGGAGGTTGGCGCGAGTGGTGACGTCGACGCGGCCGGGGCCGAACCGGCGGCCGAGGTCGGCGACGCCCCGGAATTGCCAGGTCGGCATCGCCCCGCCGGGAATCCGGAGCCTCGACATGAACGAGTCCTGCGCCGGGGCGACGTGGAACATCCCCGAGAACTTGTAGAGCAAGACGTCGGTCCCTTTGGGATAAACGCCCGCCGCCGCGTTGGCGCCGATCTCGTCCCACATCGAGAACGGGTCCTTGTCCCGCTTCGCCCGCTCCTCGCGGGTGATCGCCTTGTCCTGGGCGAGGAAGCGGTCCTGGCCCTCGATCTGGAGCGGGTAGGGGGAGTCGACCCGGGGAGCCGCCGGGGCCGGGGCCGCACCCGAGCCCGGGCCGATGGCGACGGTCGTGCCCGGAGGGGCCCCGCTCCCCGACAGGATCGGCAGGCCGCGCACGGCCCGGGCCACGTCGGAGCCCATCGCGAACCCCTGGAGGAAGTGCTTCTGCTCGTCGGCGAACCCGCCATCCTTCGACATCGCCGCACCTCGCTCGCTCGCCGCGTCTATCATTTCGATAAATACCATTTCGGCAAATATGGAGGGTGGGTCGAGTGAAACGAGGCCCACCATTGCGCGGTTACCGGACCCTGGTGGGCCTCGTTTTACTCGACCCACCCTACGGGAATGGGATGATCTCCACGGCGCACGCCTTGTACGAAGGTTGATGCGAATAGGGGTCGAACGAGGCGTGGGTCAGGCGGTTGACCGCCGGGTCGTGCATCGCCACGAACACCTGGCCGGCGGGGACGGTGGGGGTGACGAACGCCCGGGCCCGCATCGACCCCCGCCGCGAGGCGACGGCGACCCACTCCTCGGACTCGACGCCGAGGCAGCGGGCGTCGTCGGGGTGGATCTCGACCCTCGTATCTTTCGGATAAAGCTTGCGGAGCACGTCGGATTTGGCCGTCCGGGTCTCGGTGTGCCACTGCGAGGCGCTGCCGCGGCCGGTCAGGAGCAGGAACGGATAGGCGGCGTCGGCGTCCTCGGGGAGCGGCCGGGGGGCGTCGAACAGGAACCGGGCGCGGCCGTCGGCGTGGAAGAACCGGCCGTCCTCGAACAGGCGGCGCTGGGGGGCGGGGTCGGGGGATTCGGCGGGATAGGGCCACTGGATGCCGCGGGCGTCGTCGATCATCTTGAAGTCGGCGATCCCGGTGATGTCGCACGGCCGGCCGGCGGACAGCCGCTTCATGATCTGGAAGGCGGCCTCGGGCGTTTCCCACTCGGCGAACATGGGCCCGCAGCCGTAATAATGGGCGATCAGGCGGAAGATCTGGAAGTCGGCCAGGGCCTGGCCCGGGGCCCGGCGGACCTTCTTGAGGACGCCGATCCGCCGCTCGGAGTTGATGAACGTCCCTTCCTTCTCGCCCCAGGCCGCCGCCGGCAGGACCAGGTCGGCCACCCGCGCCGTCTCGGTCGAGTGGTACATGTCCTGGACCACCAGGAAGTCGAGCTTGCCGAGGAGTTCGTTGAGGTCGAGGTGATCGATCCACGAATGCGCGGGGTTGGTGGCGATCACCCAGAGGCCGCGGATCTTGCCGGCTCGAATCCCCTCGACGATCTCGTCGTACATCCAGCTTTGCCGATCCGGGATCTTGTCGACGGGGATGCCCAGGATCTTGGCCACCTCGGCGCGGTCGGTCGCCGACTCGAAGTCGCGGCCTCCCAGGAGGTTGGAGGCGTTGAAGTAGATCCGCGAGCCCATCGCGTTGCACTGGCCGGTCAGGGAGTTGGGCCCGGTCCCGGGGCGGCCGATCATCCCCGTCATCAGGGACAGGTTGATCATCGCCTGGGCGGTCCGGACCCCCTGGTAACTCTGGTTGACCCCCATCGTCCACCAGTACGAGACCCGTTTCCCCCGGGCGACCCGGCCGGCGAAGTCGCGGATCGTGGCGGCGGGCAGGCCGGTCTCGGAGGCCACGCGGTCCACGGTGTAGGGCCGGACGAAGGCCGCGAAGTCGTCGAAGCCCCAGGTGTGGGCGTCGACGAATGCCCGGTCGACCTTGCCAGCCTCGATGAGCAAGTTAGCCAGGCCGTAGAGCAAGGCCTGGTCGGCCTTGGGCCGGACCGGGAGGTGGAGGGTAGCCGACATCGCCGTTTCGGTCCGGCGGGGGTCGATGACGATGATCTCGGGGCGGCTCCGGTTCCGCATGACCCGTTCCCAGAGGATCGGGTGGGCGATACAGGGGTTGGCCCCGACGAACACCAGGCAGTCGGATTCTTCGAAGTCTTGATAGGTGAATGGCGGGCCGTCGAAGCCGAACGCCTGCTTGTAGGCGACGGCGGCGGTGGCCATGCACTGGCGGGTGTTGCCGTCGCCGTGGACCATGCCCATCCCGAACTTGGCCAGCGAGCCGAGCAGGGCCATCTCCTCGGTGGGGATCTGGCCGGTCCCGAGGAAGGCGACCGAGTCGGCCCCATGCTCGGCCTGGATCGCCTTGATCCGCCGGACCATCGTCGACAGGGCGGTGTCCCAGTCGACCGGCCGCCGGACGCCGTCGGTCCCCTTGAGCAACGGGACGGTCGCGCGGTCGGGGGCGTCGAGGACGGTCAGGGCCTCCCAACCCTTGGGGCAGGCCATCCCGAGGTTGACCGGGTAGTCGGTCGCCGGGGAAAGGTTGACGGCCTCGCCGTCGCGCAAGTGGATGGTGAGCCCGCACCCGGTCGAGCAGTAGCCGCAGACCATGCCCGTGGTGGCGTCGGGCGTGGCCTTCACCGGGACCTGGCCCAGCCCGAACCGGCCGGGCTTGCGCAACAGGTCCCGGGTGAGCAGGCCGTCCCGGGCCCGGATCAGCCCCTTGAGGCGGTCGACCAGCGATGGAGTCGAGGCATCGGTCGCCATCAGGTCACCTCCCCGGCATCTTGGGCTTGGCCACGGCGGCGAAGAACAGGGCCCGCTCGACCAGCTCGCCGCCGATCAAAAGGACGAACCCGGTCGCGGCCAGGGCCACCAGGGCGACCGTCGACAGCAAAGGCAACGCCACCAGGGCGACCAGCGGCAATCCGACCCCGCCGACCAGCCCCAGCCCGAGCCGGGCCCGCCAGACCGCCCGGAGCGGCCCGGTGACGAGCAAGGCCGTCCGCCGCATCGGGGTGAGCTTGGCGTCGCGGAGGGGGAGGAGGATGAGCCCGGCCTCGAACCCGATCTTCAACGCCGCCGCCCCCATCAGGGCCGCCAAAGCCGCCCGGAGTCCCGCCACGCCCCGGCCGTCGAGCAGGGGGGCCCCGACCAGGGCGACCACCCACGACGCCAGGCCCAGCACCACCGCCGACCCGAAGAACTTGGTCCCCGACACCCGCGCCCGCCAGGCCGGCCGCCGGCAAACGTGGTAGACCATCACCGACGCCCCGACCGCGATCAGGCCGATCGAGGCGACCGCCAGGGCCATCAGGGCGGCGAAATCGCGACGGCCCGCCAGGGCGATCGTCTCGGACACCATCGAGCCGACGCCCCCCGGCAAGAGCCCGACCGCCCGGTCGAACCCCGAGCGGGCGACCGCCGGGAGCGTCGCGAAGAAGGCCGGCTGGAGGGCCGTCAGGGTGGTCAGGCCGGCCGACGCCCCCGCGAACGCGCCGAAGACGACGACCTCGCGACTGAGCCACGAATGGCGGATGCCCAGGATCGCCCGATAGGCGTACAGGGGCCGGCCGAGGTGGAGCGTGGCCGCCGCCAGGCCGACCTGGCCGATCGCGAAGCTCAGGATCGCGTGCAGGGCGAACGGGACGCCCGCGGAGGCCCCGGCGACGCGGGCGATGAGGTCCACCAGGTAGCCGCCGACGGACGCCTGGGTCAGGACGAGCATGGCGACCAGGGGCAGGTGGGCATGCTCGGCGTGGAGCGCCCGGTGGTCGGCCGCCAGGATCGGGCCGGCCAGGGGGTGGCTCCGCTTGTAGACCGTGGTCGGGAGCGTGTAATCGGGGTGGGGGGTGTCGGGCAGGAACCGGCCGACCTTGGCCGCGGCGATGACGTCGGCCTTGTCGACCACCCGGATCGCGATCGCCTCGCAAGGGCAGGCCTGGACGCAGGCGGGGGCCTCGCCGGCCTGGAGGCGGTCGGAGCACATGTCGCACTTCCGGACGATCCCCTTGCCCGCGTGATATTTGGGGACGTCGTAGGGGCAAGCCAGGGTGCAATACTGGCAGCCGAAGCACTGGTCGTCGAGGTGCTTGACGATCCCGGTGATGGGGTCCTTCTCGTAAGCCTCGGTCGGGCAGGCGGCCAGGCAGGCGGGGTCGACGCAGTGGTGGCAGGCGGTGGTGACGTGCTGGAGGATCGGCAAGGCGGGCGAGCCGCCGATGAGCAGGCCGACGTCGCGCCAGGTTTCTTCGAGGTCGAGGCCGTTGAGCGAGTGGCAGGCGGCCACGCACGCCTTGCAGCCGGTGCAGCGGTCGAGGTCGACCTCGAAGGCGAGCTGCTGGCCGGGCTTCGGGGGCGAGGCGGGCATCAGCGAGGCGTAATACCGCCCCTGGATCGGCTCGCGGGAGTCGGCGTGGAACTGGGAGAACCGCTCGACGGCCGTCAGGTCCCCCTGCTCGGCCAGCAAGCGGTCGATCAGCGCGCCGTCGTCGCCATCGAGGGCCGCGATCGGCCCCGAGGCGGGCGTCGCCTCCGACCCCCAGTTCGCGATGCTCATGGTGTAACCCCCTCGGTGCCGGGCGCGCCCGGATGGCCCGATTCGCGGCGTGGGCGGCCCGATCAGCCCGCCCGCGTCGGCGTCCCGCAAGCCCCGAATAGCAGCGATCGTGCCGCGACACGCCCGGCGGCGAATGGAAGCCCCGAGGCTTCGGCAAGACGCCCTCGACGCTTCGCCAAACCGAAGCAATTCACGGCCCGGCGGCTCGGTGCCGCGGCTTCGCAAATTTATTACGAAGGCAGTGACGCCCAACAAACAGGCGGAACCTCGTCATGGCGATTCGGTTTTCGCCCGATCTTTCCGCATCGATGATGGAAAAGCGGGCGGCGATCATCGGGCATCCCTGCGGTCGCCCGGCGCCTCCTCGGCGGCGAGGGCCAGCCTCATCAGTTCGACGAGGGAGCGGGCGCCGAGCTTCTTCATGAGGCTGGCCCGGCGCATCTCGACGGCGCGGGGGGTGATCTCCAGTTGGGTGGCGATGGCCTTGTTGGGCCGGCCGTCCATGAGGAAGCCGAGGACCTCGCGCTCCTTGCCCGTCAGGGCCTGGAACCGGGCCCGGACCGCCTCGCGGTCGACCAGCAGGGCCCGGCGGGCGGCGTCCTCCTTGATGGCCCTCTGGACCTTTTCGAGGAGGGTCTGGCGGTTGAACGGCTTCTCGATGAATTCGACGGCGCCCGACTTCATGGCCCGGATCGCCATCGGGACATCGGCGTGGGCGGTGATGAATAGGACGGGCATCCCCTCGCCGCGAGCGGTCAGCTCCTCGAACAGGTCGAGCCCGCTGGTCCCCGGCATCCGGACGTCGAGGACGAGGCAGCCCCCGCCTTGGGGGTGGAACTCGCGGAGGAATTCGGCGGCGGTGGCGAAGGTCCGGACGTTCAGGCCGACGGTGCTCATCAGCCATCGGAGCGAGTCCCGCATGTCGGGGTCGTCATCCACGACGTAGACGGTCGGTTCCAACATCGGCATCGGCATCGGCATCGGCGGCGTCACCGGCGGGGAGGGTGAAGCGGAACGTGGTGCGGACCCCGGGCTCGGAGTCCACGGCGAGGCGGCCGTGGTGGGCTTCCACGATCGTCCGGCTGATCGCCAGGCCCATGCCCATCCCCTCGGCACGGGTGCTGAAGAAGGGGTCGAAAACCCGGCCGATCCGCTCGGGGAGGATGCCCTCGCCGTTGTCGGTCACGCGGAACTCGACGGCCCCCTCCTCGTCCGACCGCGTCTCCATAAACACAACGGGAGAGGTGATTTGTGCCAGGGCGACGGCTTCCAGGGCGTTGCGGACGAGGTTGACCAAGACCTGCTGGACCTGGACGGGGTCGCCCGTAAGCCAGGGCAACTCGGGTGCCAGGTCGAGCCGGAGGCCGATCCCCTGGCGGCGGGCCTCGTCGCGGAGCAAGGCCTCGACCTCCTCGACCACGCGGTTGGGGGCGAACCGCTCGGGCTCGACGGGGTGCCGGGTCACGAACCGGCGGACCCGGCGGATGATCTGCCCGGCGCGGAGGGTCGCGTCCAGGGCCTTGCCCAGCGCGGCCTTGACCTCGTCGATCGCCGGCTCCGGTCGTCCGAGGGCGACCAGGCAGCCTTCGACGTAGTTGGCCACGGCGCCCAGGGGTTGATTCAGCTCGTGGGCCAGGCCGCTGGCCATCTCGCCGATGGTGGTGGTCCGGGCGACGTGGCCGAACTGCTCGACCCGGGCCCGATGGCCGGCCTCGGCCCGGGCCCGCTCCTCGGCCGCCCGTTCCAGCTCGGCGGTCCGCCGGCGGACCCGCCCTTCGAGGGCGTCGCGCCCCTCGCGAAGCTCGGCGAACTGGCGGCGGATCAGCCGCGCGGCCGGCCCGAGGATGAACCGGCCGATCCCGACCACGGCCAGGATCACCAGGCCCGTCAACGCCCAGCCGGTCCGCCGCAACCGGACGACCCGTGCCCGCGCCTCGGCCTCGTAAAGCCCCACGATCCGGTCCATCCGGTCGAGATAAACCCCCTCGGTTTCCAGGATCGCCGCCAGGTCGGCCGCGGCCTCGGGGTCCCCCGGGTCCCGGGCGACCAGCCGCGACGCGGCGGCCCGCATCCGCTGGAAGTCCGGGTCGATCGTCCCGAAAGCCGCCCGGACGACCGGGCTGTTCCGCCCCGGGAGCGACAGCGAGGCGTCGCCAAACCGGAGCCCGTCATGGGTGGCCGACCACGGGCCGAGGACCGCCGCGACCTCGTCCCGCGACCGCCGCCGGGACGACTCGTCCCCCGCCCGCTCCATCGCTAGCGCCGCCTTGGCCAGCCGCTGACTCAGCATCCGCTGCCGCCCCGCCAGATTGATCACCGGCGCGTCCGTCGCCAGCTCGTGGAGCGGAGGCTGGACCAGGGCCTGATTGACCAGGACCAGCAACGCCACCAAGGCCAGGGCCAGGCCGTAGCGGCGGGCGAGGAACGAATCGTCGCGCGGGGTGGCTATCAATCCGGGAATCTCGAAGCAAGATGGGTGAGCATGACTCGACCGATCTGGCGGTGCCGGCCTGATCTGGTAAACTCCGACAAAGGAGACCACTCGCGATGACGATCACCCTGCCCGACGACCTGGAAAGCTCGATCCACGCCGCCGTCCGGAGCGGCCGGTTCGCTTCCCTCGATGACGCGATGGCCCAAGCCGCCCGGCTGTTGCTCCGCGATCTCGATCGAAATCAGCCGCAAGCACGACCGTCCGGCCTGGGTTCCATCGGAGCCCTCCGGGATGATGCCGACGAACTCGATGAGATCGTTGCCGACGCCTACCGCAAACGGCGCGAAGAAACCTGGCGGGACCTTTCCGTTGAATAAGGCGCTGCTCGACACCGACACTTACTCCGAGATCGTCAAGGCGGTCGATCTGAACGTCACGCGGAATGCCATCGCGTATCGCCAGACTCAAGGTATCCTGACGATCTCGGCCGTCACCGTCATGGAAGTGATTCGCGGTTATCAAAGAAATCAAAGCCAGCGAAAGTTGAACAGCTTTCTTTCCGCCATCGCCGTGGAGGAGGTGCTTGATTTCGACGGTCCCGCCGCCGAGCTTGCCGGCCGGATCGCCGGCGATCTCGAGCGGGCCGGGACGCCCATCGGGCTGTCCGACCCCATGATCGCCGCCATCGCGTTGGCCCACGGCCTGGAGCTGGTGACGGGCAACACCTCGCATTTCGAGAACGTCCGGCAGCTCTCGGCTACCCGCTCATCCTGGCCAACTGGAGGATCTGATTTAGCCATTAATGAGAACTTCCGATCATTTCACGGCGCCGGCGTGATCGGCGGTGGGACGGGGAAGGCGGGGAGGCTGGCGTTGCCGTCGCGGTCGACGGCCTGGACGGCGAAGAACAGGTCGTCCTTGGAGAGCCCCTTGACGACGGCCTCGGCGACGTCGCCGAGGTCGAGCCTCCGGGTCCAGAACGGGAGATGCGTGGGCCTCCAGAGGACCCGGTAGCCGGCGAGGTCGGGCTCGTCGCCGCGCTTCCAGGACATCCGGGTGTCGTATTCCTGGCGGGCGGTCCCGAAGCGGGGCTCGGCCGGCGGGGCGGGGGCCAGGGCGAGGCTGGCCATCAAGCTCGCGTTGACCCGGGCGACCCGGCAGACGTAGGGGAAGTCGACCCGCTCGACCACGTCGCCGAAGGGGACGCCGTCCTTGACCTCGACGCGCTGGTGCTGGCGGTCGAAGTCCTCGTTGGGCTCGGTGAGGCGGACCGCCGCGTAGCCATGTTCGTTGAAGGGGGAGTGGTCGCCCCCCCGGCCGTAGCGGTCGCGGCGGAAGACCAACGTCACCTCGAAGTCGGGCTGGTACAGCTCGGCGACCTCCTTGATGTAGCGGGCCAGTTGCCGGGACGGGCCGTCGTTCTCGCCGCCGACGGCGCGACGGACCTTGGCCTGGGCCTCGGTCTCGGCGACGGGGACGCCCTCGGAGAAGACCCGAATCCGCCGGTTGTCGCGGGCCCCGTTGCCGCCCTGGGTGTTGCCGACGATGTCGTCGGTGATCATGGCCTCGATGTTCCGCCCCTCGGCCTTGGCCTTGGCCGCCCAGTGGGCGGCGCCGAGGAGCCCTTGCTCCTCGCCGGGGACGGCCAGGAAGACGAGCGTGGCGTCGAAGTGGTGCCTGGACATCACCCGGGCCAGCTCCATCGAGATGGCGGTGCCCGAGGCGTCGTCGTTGGCGCCCGGGGCGTCGGCCTCGGCGTCGGAGAGCGGCCGGGGGATCGAGTCGTAATGCCCGCTCACGACGATCCAGCGGTCGCGCGACGCCGGCTGGTCCCCCGGGAGGATGGCCACGAGGTTGACCAGCCGGGTCGGCCTGGGGACCCGGCGGACCGGCTCCTGGATGAACGAATCTTCCTCGACCACCAGCCGCCCGCCCGAGTCGGCGGCGTACTTGTCCAGCTCCCCCTTGATCCAGCGACGGGCCGCGCCGATGCCCCGGGTCGGGTGGTCCTGGTCCGAGAGCGTGTGCCGGGTCCCGAACCCGGCCAGGGTCCGGACGGTCGCCTCGATCCGCTCGGCCGAGATGTCCGCCAAGATCGCCTCGACCCGCGGGTTCCGCCGCGGCCCGACCAAAACCTGTTGCCCCCGGGCCCGGCCCGTCCCCCCGATCGCGAGGCAAGCGAAGATCAGGGCGGCGATGGTCGCGTTCTTCACGGGCGAGGCCCTCCGACGGAGCGGTGTGGGACGATTGGGGTAAGCTGGAACGAAGAATAGATAAGCTACAATTATATCTACCAAAAATGTTAATCTGTAGATTATAATTTATTATATTAATTAATATAATAGTTTTATCTACCAAAATCCCAGTTATGTAGTAATTTTTCAATTGCACTTGGGCCCTTCTTACCAATTGAAAGTTGCATCGCAAGTTGACTTTGCATATCTAATATAAAGTGTATTACGTAAGAGTTTTCGGAACGACTAAAATCTATTTGAGCCTGCTGTAAAGCTTGTAAATAGAATGAGCTCGCCGTAGGCGCAAAGCCCCAGAAGATGGAAAAATAAAATTTTCCATTGTCTAATAGAACTATACCATTATACATCTGTAGGTTATCATTTATAATAATATCTGCAAGTGGCTTTAAGGCTACTACTATGTAAAGCAATTCTCTCAATGATATGTCATTAAGTATTGACAAGGATTTTAAATCGCCAACAAGATCAGGATTCAATATGATAGGTTTGTCTTCTCTGTCATTTTTCGTATCAAATTTTGTAGATACCACCAATCTCATCAAATTCCAGAATTTTCCGTCTACGATGCCACCCGGCCACAAAAACATCTGCTCCAGCGGCGACAAAAGAGTGATGGCAATATTCGTTGACCAAGTCAATAGCTCGACTCTCCTCAATGATTTTCATGAAGGAAAAGGACCTCATAATATTGAGCAAATCTAAGGTTGAGCCTCCTAGCCCTATGATTCGTTCTATGACGGATTGAGTAAGAGTTGCGCAATAGGTGATACCTAATTCTTTGGCCACCTCTGGGTGTGCTATGCACTCTGCATCCGAACTTTTAATCACAGACAGGGCAATAACGAAAAAATCCGTTGAGAACGGTATGGAAAATTTGGCAAATTTGTTGGTGCCCTTCAACAATTGTCCCCTCTTCCAATGTTTTATCCACCCTCTAAGTTGCATGAGATTCTTCTCTATTGCTTCATTTCTCACTCGGACTACCCTTTGACGATTGGTATGACTCTTAACCGATTTCATGTGAATAAGAATAACACAATTGTTGCACACCCATGCGAAGTCTGACGGCTCGCGATTTGTGCCTTTCTGTTTAGTCCATTCGTCTGGCATAAAGACAAAATAAGATGCCATCGAGTTTTGAAACATTGGACCTAGCAATGCTTCTTGAGCACTGTTATAGAGTTCAGACATGTGAGCTAACTCTATAAGTTGGGCCGAATATTAATAACTCTCAAGTCGAGCTTAATTGACAAGAGGACAATTTGCAACTTAACAACCGCGATTTTCATAGCAAATCCATTTTTTATTTACTGATCTTCATTTTCGTTTTCCAGCCGAGTGGAGAGATCATCCGCCCCCCAGGCCCGGTAGCGGGCGATGGCTTCGAGGCGGGCGGCGTGGGCCCCCTCATGGTCTCCGAGGGCGGCGAGGTGGCGGGCGGCGCGGTCGCGGGCGAGGGCGGCGATGGGGAGGGACCCTTGGGCTTCGGCGGCGTGGGCGGATTCGGCGTAGCGGCGGGTCGCGGCGTCGGCCCGGCCTTCGACGCGGTCGAGTTCGGCCTCGACGAGCAGGGCCTTGGCCGCGAAATTGGCCTCGGAGCCGACCCGCCAGCGGGCCAGGGTGGCCAGGTGGCCGCGGGCGGCGTCGGCGTCGCCTAGGGCGAGCAGGGCCAGGGCGTGGAAGGTGACGAGGTCGACCTCGGCCACCTGGCGGGCGAACGACTCCCAGACGGCGCGGGCGTGGTCGGCCGAGGCGAGGGCTTCGGCGTATTCCCCCCGGAAATAGTGGAGCTTGAGCCGGGCGACGTGATAGAAGCCGACCTGGTTGGCGTTGGCGGTCCGGAGGATGAAGGCGAGGTCGCGGCCCTCGTCGTAAGCGGCGTCGCTCAGCGAGCCGGGGGCGAGGGTCCGGCCGGCGAGGGCCAGCGCCAGTTGCCGTTCGAGCACGCAATGGAACCGGGCGACCAGGACCCGGCGGCCGATCCGGGCGATCCCGTCGTCGGCGGCCTCGACCACGCGGCCCAGCGGCTCGCCGGCGGCGGCCCGGAGGACCACCGAGGCGGCCAGGTTGTAGCAGCCGAACAGCGTGGCGCCGGCGGCGAGGCCGGCCTCGGCCCCGGCGTCGGCCTTGGCCCGGCCGTCGCGGATCGGGAGGGTCCAGGGGTGGAGGAACCAGGCGTCGAGGAACAGGACGTCGGCGGTCAGGGTCCCGCCCCCTCGGCGGTCGAGCTCGATGGCCAGGTCGGCGAACTCGCGGGCCCGGGGGGCGTCGTCGAGGATGATCCGGGCGACGATCGCGAACATCGAGCAGACGGCCGGGGCCAGGGGCCCAGGGCCGTTGGCCAGGGTCAGGCTCAAGTTCTTCGAGGCCATCAGGGCGAACAGGCTGATCTGGTTGCTGATGAAGGCCGACGGCTGGGTCGCCAGGAGCAGGCCGACCACGCGGTCGACGTCGGGGTCGTCGGCGGTGGGCAGGCCGAGGAGGTAGCGGGGGCTCCGGTCGCCCAAGGCCCGGCCGATCGCGGCGATCTCGTCGGTCATGGCCTCGGCGATCGCGGTGGGGGACTCGGGCAGGTCGACGCCCAGGAGCCGGGCGGCGGCCCGGCCGAAGCCGACGGCCTCGCCGGGCAGGCCGGCGTTGACGGCGTGCACGGCCGACTTCTCGAGGTATCCCACGGCCAGGGTCGCGGCGACCGGGTCGGCCGCCCGCTCGCCGATCGATCGATACCAGTGGTGGGCCAGGGTCGGGTGGTCCCTCGGATCGTCGCCGCCCGGGCTCCGTCCCTCGATGGCCAGGGCGGCCGATCGGTGCAGGGCCCGCCGCCGATCGGGGGGGATCTGGTCGTAGGCGACCTCGCGGAGCTTATCGTGGGCGAACCGGAACCGGCCGTCGCGGCCTTCTTCGAGGACCTGGGCCACGAGCAGGGCCTCGGCGGCGGCCAGGGCCTCGGCGTCGTCGAGGGGGGCGATGGCCTCGACCAGGTCGGGGGACACCTCGCGGCCGAGGACGGCGGCCACTTCGAGCCAGGCCCGGGCCCCGGCCGGGAGCCCTTCGAGCCGGCGGGCGATCAGGTCGCCGAGCGAGCCGGGCAGGGCGATGGCGTCGGTCGGGTCGCCGCCGTCGGGGCCCGTCGCCCCCTCGGCGACGGCGACCCGCCAGCGGCCGGCGTCGTCGCGGCGGAGGACCCCCTCGGCGACGGCGGCGCGGAGGTACTCGGCGACGAAGAACGGGTTGCCGCGCGACCGCCGGGCCAGGTGGGCGACGAAGCGGTCGTCGAGCCGCCCCGAGCCGAGCATGTCGCGGACGATCGCGCCGAGGCAGTCGGCCTCGAGCGGGCCCAGCTCGAAGCTGGCGGCGTCGTGGAAGACCCGGCGGTATCCCTGGGTCGCTTGCCGCTCGTCCTCGGAGCGATAGGCCGCGACGATGGCGACCTGGCGGGTCGTCTCCCAGGCCCCGACGTGGAACAGGGCCAGGAAGTTCAGGGTCAGCTCGTCGGCCCACTGGAGGTCGTCGACCAGGACGATGACGGGGGCGTCGCGGGTGAACTCGGCCAGGGTCTCGCCCAGGGCCTCGACCAGCCTCGACCCGTGGGCGTCGCCGGCGCGGGGGGGCGGGTCGGGGTACTGGTCCTGGCCGGGGAGGCCGGCCAGCGTCGGCTCCGACTCGGCGAGGACCTTGCCCCGGGGGCCGAGGAGCCGCCCGGCCTCCGCCGGCCCGCGCTCCAGGCAGGCGTCGGCCACGGCCCGCAGCAGCGCCCGGAACGGGTGCAGCGGCGTCGCCCGGACGCCCGGGGCGCCGTCGAGGTTGGGGCCGTCGCCGGCGCCGATCGGCTGGCACTCGCAGGTCACCACGACCAGGCCGGACCGCTCCAGCCGCCGGCCCAGCTCCATGATCAGCCGGGTCTTGCCGACGCCGCTCCGCCCCTTGAGGAAGATGGCGTCCCCCGGCCGCTCCAGGGCCCGGCGGATCTCGCGGTCGAGGCGGTCGAGGATCACCGACCGGCCGACGAACCCCGGCCGATACAGGTAGTCGCGCGGCGGCGGGCCGTCCGGCCAGTCGGCCCCGTCGGAGCCGATCCGGCCCAGCTCGGCGACCACGTCGCGGGCATAGCCGAGGCGCTCGCCGGGGTCCTTGGCCAGGAGCCGGAGGACCAGGGCTTCGAGCCTCTCGGGCACGTCGGCCCGGAGGGCCCGGGGGGGGATCGGCGGCACCTTGACGTGCGCCCTGAGCGTCCCGGCCGGGGTCGACGAGCGGAACGGGACGCGCCCGGTGATCCCCTCGTAGAGCAGGCAGCCGACGGAATACAGGTCGGCCCGGGCGTCGACCAGCTCCCCCCGGATCTGCTCGGGGGCCATGTACTCGGGCGTCCCCTCGACCTTGACCCCGACCTCCAGGCTTTCCCGCCCGCACGCCCCGAACGAGGAGGCCAGGCCGAAGTCGAGCAGGACCGGCGTCCCGTCGGGGCGGAGGATGACGTTCCGCGGCTTGATGTCGCGGTGCACCAGCCCCTCGCCGTGGAGGTATGCCAGCGCCCCGCAAAGCCGGGCGATCAGGCCGAGGAAGGCCCGCCGCTCCCCTTCCGGCACATCGGCGAGCGGCCAAGGGTCCGGGGCCGGCCCCGGCCCGGCGCCCCGGTCGGCGGCGGGGTCGGCCGAGATCCCGGCCAGCTCGACCGTCGGCAAGTCCGAGGCCCCGGGCCCGAGGCCCGGCTCGGTCGGGACGCTCGTCATGCCCGCCAGGGTCGACGACTGGCGCGAGGCGGGGGCCGTCGGGCCGTCGGCGAAGCCCGCGCCGAGCGTGGCGCCCGGGTCGAGTCCGGCCGTTTCCCGGGCGACCGTGGACGCGGCCGGGGGGCCCGCCGGCCCGGCCCCGCCGCCGCCGTCGCCGAGGTCGAGCACGAAGTCGGCCTCGGTCCGTTGCCCGGCGCCGGGGGGGCCGGGCCGCTGGAAGTGGGCCCGGAGCGTGGTGCCGACGAGCAACTCCATCGCGTACCAGGGGAGGCCGTCGGACTGGCCGGTCTCGATGATCCGGACCAGGCCCGGGTGGCGAATCCGGGCCAGGGCGTCGATCTCGCGGCGAATCCGGTGGAGCAGGAACCGCCGCCGGACCCGGACGGTCTTGACCGCGACCTCCTCGCCGGTCGCCTCGTGGCGGGCCCGATAGACCACGCCCATCCCCCCCCGGCCGATCACCCCGAGCACCCGGTACCGGCCGAACGCCTCGGGCAGCGCCCTCGCGTCGACCGACGCCCCGCACGACGGGCAGAGCCCCCCCACCGGGGCGACCGGCCCCGGCCCGATCGGGGACCGGCAATGCGGGCAAAGGCTGGGCATCGCGGCTCGATTCGAGGCGACCAGGCCCCGGCCCCGGTCTCGTCCCCCCCGGGAACGGACCAGGATGCGGAGAAAGGCCGACCTAGCCTAGCAAGCCCCCGGGGGCGTGTCGACCATCCGACCAAGATCACCAACGGGTTAAAATGTGTACCGATATCCAAAAATGTCACACCCGCACCGGTTTGGAACAACGATAATAAAATCCGACTCCCCTCTCCCTTCGGGAGGGGGGAGAAAGGCTTGCGTGGCGACGATTGCCGTTGCAAGCCATCAAGGGAATTTGACCCTTCGGACGCGGTGATTGTCGCTGTCGGCGATGTAGAGGGTCCCGTCGGGGGCGACGACGCAGCCGTGGGGGCGGTCGAGGCCGGCCCGGGTGGCCTGGCCGCCGTCGCCGTCGGGGCCCTGGTGGCCCCCGGCGACGGTGGAAATCAGGCCGGTGGCGACGTCGACCCGGCGGATCGCGTGGTTCTCGGTGTCGACGACGTAGACGTTCCCCAGGCGGTCGCACCGGACCCCCTTGGGCCCCCGGAAGGTGGCCGCCAGCGCCGGCCCACCGTCGCCGGAGTAGCCGGCGGCCCCGGTCCCGGCGACGGTCGTGATGATCCCGGCGGCGTCGACCTTGCGGATCGCGTTGCCTTCCCGCTCGCAAAGGTAGACATTCCCTTTCCCGTCGCCGCAAACCGCCCGCGCCCCGACGACCGTGGCCTCCCTGGCGGGCCCGCCGTCGCCGACCCGCGACCGATCGGGGGGCCGGTTGAGGCGGCCGGACCCGGCGAACGGGGCGATCAGGCCCGTCCCGAGGTCGACCCGGCGGACCCGCCAGTCGGCGACGTCGGCGACCAGTAATCCCCCCCGGCCGTCGGGGTGGATGTCGTTCGGCTCGCGGAACGTGGCGACGAGGGCCGGGCCGCCGTCGCCTTCGGCCCCGCGTCCGCCGGTCCCGGCGACCCGCTCGATCCGGCCCGACCGCCCGTCGACCCGCCGGACGGCCCGCCCGAGTTGCTCGACGACGAAGACGGCGTCGTCCTCGGCGGCGACGACGGCATACGGCGAGTGGACCTGAGCTTGGACCGCCGGCCCGCCGTCGCCGGCCGACCCCGGCTGGCCGTCGCCGGCCACGGTGGCGATGATCCCGGTCACGAGGTCGACCCGGCGGATCTTGTGGTCCGCCGCGTCGGCGATCAGGAGCCGCCCCCGGCCGTCGAGGTCGACGTGGAACGGCTCGCGGAGCGGGCAGGCGGTCGCCGGGCCGCCGTCGCCCCCGGACTCGCGCCGGCCGGTCCCGGCCACGGTGTCGATCGTCCCCGCCGGGGCCGACGAGGCCAGGCAGAGCAGGGCGGCCATCCAACGCATCGGTCGTCTCCCGTCAGCAACAACTCGGGACTCGGGACTCGGGACTCGGGTCCTCTCAGTCTTGTCCGGGCGGGTCGGTCCGGAAGGGGACGGCGGGGAGTCCGGCCTTGTTTTCGAGGTTGCACGCGGGGTTGTCGGCCCAGGCGTAGCGGACCTTGATGGGTTTGGCGATTTCGGGGGCGGTGACGACCACGGTCTCGCCGTCGATGGTGGCGTCGGCCCAGGCGAACTTGCCGTCCTCGCCGGCGACGGCGAAGCCTTCGAGCCGGGTGCCGCCCCCCCGGGCGACGAGGCCGCCGCCGACGTGGTCGAAGTTCAGGCGGATGGCGTCTCCCTGGATTTCCATCGACTTGAAGACCGGGCCGGACGACTCGACGGGCTTGCCGTAGGTCAAGGCCAGGGCGGCGAGGGCCAGGCGGCGGCCGACTTCCTGCTTGTTGGTCGGGTGGATGTCCTTGGCGTCGCCGATGTCGATGGCCAGGGCGAGGGCGGCGTTGGGGACGGCCTTGATGGCGAGGTACTGGGCCTCGCGCAACTCGGCCCAGCCGGAGTCGCCGGGCTGGGGCTTGCGCTCCATGAAGTTGGCGAGCTGGACGATCAGGAACGGGAAGTCGCCGGAATCGAACCGGGCCCGCCAGTCGCGGATCAAGGCCGGGAGCAGGCGGCGATACTGCGCGGGGCGGCCGGCGTTGCCCTCGCCCTGGTACCAGATCACCCCCTTGATCGGGAACGAGGTCAGGGGGGCGATCATCCCGTTGGACAGGGCGGCGACGACGTTGGGGTTCTGCCCGTTCGGCTCCGGCGGCGAGGTCAGGTCGGCGGCCCGGGCGGCGTCCTTGAACGCCCAGGGGCCGGCCAGGGAGATGGGCTCGGCGGCGTCGACCCCTTTCGGGGCCAGCTTCATCTCTCCCTCGGGGCCGGCGAAACCCCCTTCGCCCTGGCCGTCGAGGACCCGGACGGCGATCACCATTCGCCCGGGTTTGACCAGCTCGGCGGGGATCGCGTACTTCCGGCGGGCGTCCCAGCGCTCCATGTGGCCGACCTCGACGCCGTTGACGAACGTGGTGTCGCGGTCGTCGATGGCGCCCAGGGTCAGGGTCAGCTCCTTGCCGGCCCAGGCTTCGGGGATCTCGACGTCCTTGCGGAACCAGGCGATCCCGTCGAAGTCGGGGAGGCCACGGTCTTCCCACTTGCCGGGCAGTTCCATCGACTTCCAGCCGGCGGGTTCGAATTTGGGGTCGGCCCAGGTCGGCTGGTCGGCCGAGCCCGGGTCGTTCTTCTTCCACCAGGCGGCCATGGCCTGCTCGAACCGGACCGGCGGCCTGGCCCGCTCGGCCTTCTCGGCCTCGACGCGGGCGAGGGCCTTGTCGAAGCCGCCGAGGGCCTTCAAGGCCTCGGCGCCGGTCCAGGCTTCGGCCACGGTGCCGCCCCAGGTGGAGTCGATCAGGCCGATCGGGACGTCCAGCTCGCGCCGGAGTTCGCGGCCGAAGAAGTAGCCGACGGCCGAGAAGTCGGGCGCGGTGGCCGGTTGGCACACGTCCCAGGCCGCCTCGAAGGTGGCCATCGGCTCGAAGGCGGTCTTCTGGGGCACGGTCAGGAGCCGGAGCCGCGGGTGGTCGGCCGCCGCGACCTCTTCCTTGCCGCGATCGGAGCGGTGGAGGGGCCACTCCATGTTGGACTGGCCCGAGCAGAGCCAGACGTCGCCGATCAAGAGGTCCTTGACCTCGACGGCCTTCCCGGGCCCCGTCACGGTGGCCACGTGCGGCCCGCCGGCGGGATAGGGGCCGAGCCGGGCCACCCACCGCCCCTTGTCGTCGGCCGTGGTCTCGACCGACTGGCCGGCCAGGGCGACCTTGACCCGCTGCCCCGGCTCGGCCCAGCCCCGGAACGGGACCGGGACGTCGCGCTGCAGGACGGCGTGATCCGAGAAGAGCGGGTGGAGGAACGGCCGATCCGGGCCTTCCTCGGCCTTCGCCCCGGCGAGGAGCCCGAGGGCGAGCATCAGAGTCGCGGTCATGGAAAGGTGATCCCATCGAGTCGGCCCGCGCCCGCCCCGGGAAAGCCCCGGGCGTCGACTCCGGCCGTCCTTATGAGAACCAGGATAGAACGCCCCCAAGCCCCGCCGCAACCGGATGGCGGGCCGGAATCAAGCCGATCGACCCCCGCCGTCTCCTTCAAGATTTCGCCGGGGCGTCGGTCCCACCTCCGGCCGAAGCCTGCTGGCCCTCGAACGACAGCGACACGACCAGGAGCAGGTCGACGACCTCGTAACCGTCGCGTTCGTCCATCACGACCGCGGTTCGTCCCTTGGGGTTGAATGCCAGGAATTCCGGGTGGGGCACCGCCAGCGTCCGGCCGTCCGCCAAACAAAAGGCGAAGGGCTTGAAGGGCTGGGTGTTGACGGCGCGGGAGAGTGATTCGATGGTCATGGTTAACGTCCCCTTGTGAGCATGGACGAGGGCTTCGAAATCGGGTCCGATCCGGTCGTCGTGGTCGGTCGTCTCTTCGAAAACAGGATAAATCGCCGCGCAGTCCCGACGCAACCGGATGGCGGGCCGGCCGGGGGGTTCAAGAGGTCCGATTCCCGCCCTCGCCGTCCTCGACGACCGAATCCGACCCGCCGACCAACGCCATCAACGGCCCGGTCGCCCGGGCCTTGCCCGGATGTTCGGGCCGCTCGGGGGCGGCCTCGACCGGCTCGGTCGCGGGGAAAAACGAAGCCAAGTGGCCGCGCCCGGTCGACTCGCCGGCCTGGGGCTCCTGGGCGGCCTTCTCGACCTTTTCGAGGTCGCTCAAGGCCCGGTGGAAGCTCCGCTCGGCGGCGGCCTCGTACTTCCGGGCGAGGACCGCTCCGGGCGAGGTGTCGAAGAGGGCCCGGTCGGCGGCGCCGGCTCGGTCGCGGTCGATGGCGTCGAGGTCGAGGGATTCGCGGAGGCGTGTCAGCTCGGCGACCTCGGCGTCGATCAGGTCGTCCATCGCCATCATCGCCCAGAAGCCGCGTTGCTGGGCGTCGAGGCCGGCCCCTTCGTGGGGTTCGAGCCAGTCGAACCGCCCGTCGATCGCCTCGGACAGCATGGTGACGCGCGAGAGCGGGAAGTCGTCGGGCCGGAGGCCCATCAGGTTCAGGACCCGGAGCCGGTGGTCGCTCGTCCAGATCGCTTGCGTCGGGTGATACAGGTCGCCTTTGATGGCGAGGAACGCCGCGATCAGCCGGTCGACCCCCTCGGGCGTCTGCCGGAGCCGGCGGGCGTTGCCGGCCGGGTTGGTGGCCAGGTCGGCCATCAGGCGCTCGACCTCGGCGAGCCGGGCCTCGTCGAAGGCGGCCTCGGCGTGGTCGACCCGGAGCGTGAGCCGGGCCGTTTCCTCGCGGGCGCAGCGTTCCAGGCGGATCGAGAACAAGGCGGCGCGGCGGACGAGGAAGGCGCCGACCTCGCCGGTCGGGCGCAGCTCGGCGGCGAAGCCCTCGAAGCGGCGTTCCACCTCGGCGGCGTCCTCGATCGGCAGGGCCACGCCGTCGCCGGTCAGGCCGTGCTTCCGGGCGTTGGCGCGGGAACGGGCCTTGCCTTCGGGGGTCCTCGGGCCGGTCGAAAGGGCGGCGTTCCGGCGGTTGGCGGCGAAGCGGGCGGGCGAGCAGGTCATGGCCGGGAGTCCCACGGGAAGGCCGCCTCGTGGGGGAATTTGCTAACGCGGGCGGTCCTTCCGGTAGTCACTATCTTTTGGGGGAGGGTCGGTTAGCAGGGTTTTTCGCGAAAGCACGGATTTTCGGGAGAGATCGGGACGGCTCTTCCTCGGAGCGGAAGCGCGACCGTTAGAGGAGAGGCGATCTCCTCAAGTGTTGCTTCAGTCCCAGATCCCATCGGATCTGGTGGAGGTTGGGGGTGGATGTCATGGAGGATCTCGCGAGTCGCCAGGGTGTCCGATCTTTGAAAAGAGTCGGCCTACCAATTCAACCTGGAGGGTCTACCACGGGGGACGGTTCGATCTAAGTCCCGAGTCCCGCGTCCGAAGGCGGGTCATTTGACGGGGCTGGGGGCGAGCCAGGCGGAGTCGATCGTCGCCGACTGGCCGGCGACCGGGGCCGAGGCGACCCGGCGGCGGCCGTCGGGGGCGAGGCCGACGATCCGGATCGGCCCGGCCCGGGCGCAGTCGCAGGGGGTGAGCTTGAGGGTGACCTGCTGGGCGGTCGGGCCGACGCGACCGGAGGTGACCTTGGGGGCGATGACCCCGTCGAAGGGCTCGGCCGGGCCGATCTCGATCGGCTCGGCGTACCCTTCGCGGCGGTCGACGGCGACGACGACCTCGGTCGGCTGGCCGGGCTTGAGGGGGAACTGGTCGCCCTTGAGGGTCAGGGCGAAGTCGGGCACGGGCGGGCCGGCGGTCAGGAGGTAGGCCATCCGGGGGCCGCCCCCGCCGTTGAGGTCGCGGACCGACGCGAGGTAGGTGCCGTCCCCGGGCGCGGTGAACCGGGCCTCGGGGTCGGAGACGCCGCCCCGGGCGTCGTCGACCTCGGCGATCGGGACGCCCGAGGCGTCGGCGATCCGGAGGACCGCGTCGACCGGCCGGCCCAGGCCCCGGGCCTCGACCCGGAACACCAGCTTCGTCCCCTTGGCGGCGACGAAGGCGAAGGTGTCGACGTCCCCCGGCGGGTCGAGCCGCCCGGCGAACGTGACCGGCTCCGCCAGCGACCGGGGGAAATGGCCCCCGCCCGCGGTTTCCTCGGTGACGACGAGCCCGGCGCCGACCCGGACCTCGGCCGCGTTGCCGAGCATCGGGTGCTCGACCCGGACGACCCGGTCGGGGTCGTCGTCCCGATCGTCGACGGGCGGGACCGGCAGGCGCCGGGCGGCGTCGGGGATGTTCCAGCCGACCAGGTCGACCGCCGCCGGCCCCGGGCCGGATCGGGCGACGGCCAGTGGGGCGGCGTGGTCGACGTAGCCCTCGGTGGTCAGGGTCAGTCGGTAAATAAAGGAAGGGCCGCCGGCGAACCGGATCGCGCTCTCCTGGACGAACGGGAAGGCGAAGGCGCGGACGACGTAGTCGCCGGCGGCCGGGGCCTCGAAGACGAGGAGGGGATCGCGGTCGGGGTCATCATCGACCTGGGCCAGGACGAATCCATCGGGGGTGGCCACCTGGAGGACCCCGTCCATCGGCGAGCCGAGCCGCCGGTTCGCCTCCAGCGCCGCGACCAGCGTTTGCCCCCGGTCCAAGCGGACGACGAACCCATCGACATCCCCATTCTTGCCCAATCGCCCGTTGATCGCGACCGCCGGCCGGTCGACCCGCTGGGCCTGGCCCGGCGCGTCGTTGGGCTCGACCTCGGCGACCTCGGGCAAGCTCCCCACGACGAACGGCCGGGGGCCGGTCGCCCCCTCCTCATCATGGAGGCGGACCCAGTAAACGCCCGTCGCCGCGTCCGGGGCGACCTTGACCACCAACTTCCCCTTTTCCGCCCCCGCCTCGATCACGACCCCCTGCCTCGACGACCACCCCCTCACGGGCCAGCGGTCGAACTTGCCCGTCGCCGTCACCTCGAAGGTCGTCCCCCTCGCGCCCCCCGCCGGGAACAGATGCTCCAGCGTCGGGGGCCCGGCCACGGCCGGGGAAGCCAGGACGAGCCAAATAGCAAGCAAGTGGGAAAGGTGATCGTTCATGATGCCACGTGAGAGATCGTTGATCTTATCGCGGAAATCGGGGCCGTCTAGCACACTCCCCCACAATCTCAGGCGGACCGCCGGGTGCCACGGGTTAAACTCCTCCTCGCTCCCCGCTCCACGACCCACGACCCACGACCCACGACCCACGACCCACGACCCACGATCCACGACCCACGACCCACGACCCACGACCCACGCTCCCCGCTGGATCATCCCATCAGCTCGCGGATCGGCGTGGGGTCGCTGACGAGGTGGACGGGCCGGCCGTTGGGGGCGTGGAGGATCTTGGCGGGGTCGATCCCGAGCTTGGCGTAGACGGTGGCGGCGAAGTTCTCGGGGGACAGGATGCGCTCGGTCGCGGCGTAGCCCCGGGCGTCGGTGGCCCCGATGACCTGGCCCCCGGGGGTCCCCCCGCCGGCGAAGAGGACGGACATGGCGTTGGGCCAGTGGTCGCGCCCGCCCTTGCCGTTGACCTTGGGGGTCCGGCCGAACTCGCCGAGGACGACCACCAACGTCGTCGCGAGCATCCCGCGGCGGTCGAGGTCTTCGATCAAGGCGGCGACCGCCGAATCGAACGGGGGCATCCGCTTGTCGTAGGCGTCGAAGAGGCTTTCGTGGTGGTCCCAGCCCCCTTCGTTGAGGGTGACGAACGGGACGCCGGCCTCGACCAGCCGCCGGGCCAGCAGCGCCCGCTGGCCGAACGGGTGGCGGCCGTAGGCGTCGCGGACGGCGTCGGGCTCGCCGTGGATGTCGAACGCCTTCTGCGCGGCCGGGGACGACATCAGGTCATACCCTTGCTCGTAATAGTCGTCGAGGGCCAGCGCGGGGTCCCCCGAGGCCTTGTCGGCGAGCCGGCGGAAGCGGTCGACCCGGGAGCGGAGGGCGCGGCGGTCGTCGACCCGGGCGACGTCCAGGCCGAGCGGCGGGGACACGTCGCGGACCCGGAAGTTCTTCGAGCTGGGGTCGTCGGGGACGACGAACGGGGCGAACCGGGCGCCGAGGAAGTTGGGGCCGCCCGACCGGGTCATCGACGGGATCGAGAAGTAAGGGGGCAGCCCCCCCTGGGCCCCGCGCTCGTGGGCGGTGGCGGAGCCGAGGCTGGGGTGGAAGCTGACGAACGCCCCGCAGCCGACCGGGATTCGGGGCGGGGCCCCGGTCATCATGTAATGGTTGCCGGCCCCGTGGTTCCCCTGGTCGTGGCGGATCGACCGGACCACGGCGAGCTTGTCGGCGATCGCGGCCAGGCGCTTCATGTGCCGGGAGAAGTGGACGCCGGGCAGCTTGGTGGCGATCGGGTCGAACTTGCCGCGGACCTCCTCGGGGGCGGCCGGCTTGGGGTCGAACGTCTCGTAGTGGCTGGGGCCGCCGTCCATCCAGATCAGGATGCACCCCTTGGCCGCCGGCTCGGTCCCCGAGCCCGCCACCCCCCGGAGCCGGAGGGCGTCCACCAGGCCGCCGCCGACCAGGGCCGACAGGCCGAGCCGGAGGCAGTCGCGCCGGGTCGTCGCTTCGCGGTTGGTCGATAGGGCCATGAGGGATCGTCCCCGAAAAATGGTGAATGGGAGTTCAGTTCGGCGACGGATTCGGATAAAGTCGGCCCGTCCCGGGGATCGACCCCGGACGCGAGTCATCCGGCGAGGGAGGGGGATCGATGGAGAGGTTCCTGCGCGGCGCGCTGGCGGTGTTCCTGGGCGGCGTGGCGGCGGTGGTCACGATGCAGTTGATCGAGACGTTGGGGCACATGATATACCCCCCGCCGGCCGGGCTCGACTTCAATAAACCGGAGACGGTGGCGGCGGCCATGCGGGCGATGCCGACCGGGGCGTTCGCGGCGGTCCTGATCGGCTGGGCGGCGGCGGCGTTCATCGGGCCCCGGATCGCTTCGAGGATGGCGCCCGGTTGGCATTTCGGGCACGGGATGATCGTCGGCGGCGTGCTCCTGGCGGCGACCGTCGGCAACCTGGTCGCGATCCCCCACCCGACCTGGGTCCGGGTCGCGGCCTTCGTCGCGATCCCGGCGATGGCGTACCTCGGCGCCCGGGGCCGACGTCCCGTCGGGGCCGAGGCGGTCCCGGTCGCTTGAAGGGATCGGATCACCGGCCTCCTCCCGCCCGGGGCTGGAGGCCCGCCACCAGGCCGACGATCCCGGTCGAGAGCCGGAAGATCGCCCACGGGGCGATCAGGTTCGCGGTGAGGATCGTTCCTCCCTCGATCCGACCCGCCGAAGTCGCCCCCGACAGATTCCGGAGGGCCAGCCGCGAGCTGATCGCCGGGACCGGGACGGCCACGAGCACCGCCGTCCCGCCGATGGCGAAAAGCAGGCGGCCGAGGGTCAACCGGGTCGCGAGCATGGTCCGGCCTTTCAATCCTCGAACACGAATTCCGGCGAGTTGATGAGGGCCCACATCAGGTCCTCGACGGCCCGGCGGCGGCCGAGGGGGCCGTCGAAGAGGGCGGCGGCCTCTTCGAGCTCGTCGGGCGCGGGCGGGCGGTTGTAGGTCAGGAAGTAGAGTTCCTCGACGACCGCTCGCGGCGACAGGTCCGACTTCGCGAGCCCGGCGGCGCGGCCGGCGTCGGCGGTGACCTTGGCGTGGAGGCTCGGGGCGTTCATGAGGTGGAGGGCCTGGACGACCGAGGTGTCCGGGGTCCGCTCGCACGGCGGGTCCTGGTTGGGGTCGGGGCGGCCGAAGGTGTCGAGGAACAGCGAGTCGTTCCGGGTCGTCCACTGGGCCGCCGCGCGGGTCCCGGGCGGGGCGGCGGAGAACGTCTCGGGGACGCCCGTGATGTCGGCCACCGCGTCGAGGAGGACTTCGGCCCGGGGGCGCTGGCGATAGTGCCGGGAGAAGTTCCGGGTGTCGGCCCCGTTGCGGTCGGTCGGCTCGGACGACAGGCCGTAAGTGGCCGAGGTCATGATCGTCCGGATCAGGTGCTTGAGGTCGCAGCCTTGGCGGCGGAAGTCGTCGGCCAGGGCCCCGAGGAGCGGGGCGTTGGACGGGGGGTTGGTCGCCCGGAGGTCGTCGACCGGCTCGACGATCCCCCGGCCCATCAGCTCGGCCCAGGTCCGGTTGACGATCACCCGGGCGAAATAGGGGTTCGACGGCGCCGTGATCCAGGCGGCCAGGGCCGCCCGGGGGTCGTTCGCCGGGTCGTCGCCGACCGGGGCCTGGCCGAACAGGGGCTTGGGGGGCAGGACCAGGCCGGTGAGCGGATGCTTGACGGCCCCGGTCTTCTTGACGAAGACGGTCTCCTCGCCCGCCGCGATCGGCGGGGCGATGGCCGCCCCCTTGTGGCCGACGCGGGCGAAGAAGGCGGCGAACTCGTAGAACTGCTCCTGGCCCCACGACTCGAACGGGTGGTGATGGCACTTGGCGCATTCGAGCCGGATGCCGAGGAACAGTTGGCTGACGATCGTGGCCGCTTCCTCGGGCTCGCGGCGGTCGCGCCAGATGATGGCGGGGCCGACCCGGTAGTTGCTCCCCCGCGCGGTGAGGATCTGGCGGACGAACTCGTCGTAGGCGAGGTTCCGGCGGAAGGCGTCGCGGAGCCAAGCGTCGAGGTTCAGGACCGCCTTGATCCCCACCCGGTACGGGTTCGGCCGGAGCAGGTCGGCCCACTTGTTGGCCCAGTGGTCGGCGTACTCGGGCCGGGCGAGCAAGCGGTCGACCAGCTTGTCGCGCCTGGCCGGGTCGGGGTCGACCAGGAAGGCCCGGGTCTCGGCCGGCGTGGGCAGGCGGCCGATGGCGTCGAGGTGGGCCCGGCGGTGGAACGTGGCGTCGCCGGCCGAGGGCGATGCCGTGAGGCCCAGCTTCTCCAGCTTGGCCCAAACGTGGCCGTCGACGAGGTTCTTGCGCGGGAGCTTCGCGTACGATTCGGACGGGACGTCGCCCGGGAGCGGGATCAGGACGTCGCAATTCGCGAACAGGCCGCCGAACCGGGCCGAGACGGTGGCCTCGCCGGGGATCGGGCCGGCCCTGGCGTGGCCGTCGGGGTCGGCGGCGACGAGGGTGGGCTCGCTCGACTGGAACGCGGCCAGGTGGGTGACGTCGCGGGTCGAGCCGTCGGACTCGGTGGCGACGACGCGCAAGGTCAGGCTTTCGCCGGGCCGGACGGTCCGCTCGGCCGGCTCGACGACGACCTTGACGACCTTGGGGGCATCCCCCGGGGTCCGGGGCATCCCGTCGGCGATCCAGGCGAGCAAGGTCCGCTCGAAGGCGGAGCCGGGCTCGACCTTCCGGCCCCCGCCGTGGGGGACGCGGGCCGTCGCCTTCAGGATCAGGAGGCTCCGCCCCGGGGCGGCCGGGAACACCCGGCGCCCCCGGTCCTCGCTGACGATGGCCGCGTGGTCGCCGTCGGGGTCGAACCCGAGCAGGCTGAGCTGGAACCCGTTCTGGCCCCGGGCCTTGCCGTGGCAAGCCCCCGCGTTGCACCCGGCGCGGGTCAGGATCGGCTGGATGTCCCGCTCGAACGTCGAGGGGTCCGAGCCCGCCGAGCCGCCCGCGCCGACGCCGAGGGTCAACGCCGAGAGCCAGGCCGTGCGGAGGAACGCCATGCCTCGCCCCGTTGGTCGTGGTGAATGGTCGGGCCGATCACGGGCCCGGCGAGGCCCGGCCGTCGTCCTCCCGGGGACGGGACGCGGAGCACCGGGCGGCCCGCGATGCGATCGTCCCCGCCCCGATCATTGACAGAGTCTATCGCCGGCCGGGCCCCCCGTCCAGGAGTTCGTCGATTGCCCGAGGCCCGATCAGGCCAGGCCGATCCCCGGGTGGACCCAGGGCGAGCGATACGGGCGGGCGAGGCGGCGGTTGGCCTCGTCGTCGTGGACGACCCGGGCGGCGACGGGGTCCCAGGTCAAGGTCCGGCCGAGGGCCAGGGCCTGGTTGGCGAGGATGCAGGCGGCGGTGGAGATGTGGCCTTCCTCGATGTCGGCCACGGGCTTGCCGCGCGAGCCGATGCAGGCGAGGAAGTCGCGCATGTGGCCGCGGATGGCCGGGGCGACGTGCTTCTCGAGGTCCTTCTCGGTCCTGTCCTCGGGGTATTCGTCGAGTTCGTACTTGACGTCGACGTGGACGGGCTTGCCGTTGTCGCCGCCGAGGGGGATGAAGTCGTAGCCGTGGACGCTGGCCTTGAGCGTCCCCTTGTCGCCGTAGAAGGTCGCGCCCCAGGGATACTTGGGGTCGGCCGACTCGCCCCAGCTCCGGTGCTGCCAGACGACGTCGAGGTCGTCATAGGCGAACGTCGCCGTCTGGGTGTCGGTGATGTTGGCCTTGCTCGCCTTGTCGACCAGGATGCCGCCGGTCGAGCCGATCGACTTCGGCCAGCCCAGGCCCATCATCCACCGGACCATGTCGAGCATGTGCACGCACATATCGCCGACGATCCCGTTGCCGTACTCCATGAACGCCCGCCACGATCGCGGGTGGACCATGCCGTTGTAAGGCAGCAGCGGCGCCGGGCCGGTCCACATCTCGTAGTCGAGGTCGGCGGGCGGGGCGGTGTTGGGCGGGTTGCCGCGACTCCGCATGTGATAATAGCAGTAGATCTCGACCAGCGCGACCTTGCCGAGCTTCCCCTCGCGGAGGAACCGGTCGCGGGCCTCGATCAGGTGCGGCGTGCTCCGGCGCTGGGTCCCGACCTGGACGACCTTCTTGTGCTTCCTCGCGGCGTCGACCATCGCCTGCCCCTCGCGGACGTCGACGCTGATCGGCTTCTGGACCCAGACGTCGGCCCCGGCCTCGACGGCGGCGATCATCGGCAGGGCGTGCCAGTGGTCCGGCGTGTCGACCAGGACGATGTCGAGGTCCTTCTCGGCGAGCATCGCCCGGTAGTCGCCGTAAATCCGCGGCGTCTTCTTCGAGGGCTGCCGGGCGGCGACCTGCGAGGCGGCGTCGGCGAGCATCGCCTTGTCGACGTCGCAGAGCGACACGACTTCGAGGTTCGGCTCGACCTGGATCAGGCGGAGCAGGTCGCACTTGCCATACCACCCGGTCCCGATCAGCCCGACCCGCCGCCTGGCGGGCCCCTGGGCGGCGGCATAGACGCCCGAGGCGGGCAAGGCCAGCCCGGCCAGGGCGCTGGTTTGCAAGAAATCGCGGCGATTCATGGCGTGGTCTCCCGGGGATGAGTGGGGAGTCGGCTTGAATGGACGGAATCGCCCGACTCTAGCCGAACCGCCGGCCGATTGCGAGGACCGCCCGCCGGGTCCCCCAACCCTGCCCACGCTCCTGCTGGCGGACATTCACGAGACATTCGCTTGTGGGCCGTTTACGATGGGAGCCGCGTGCGCGGGCGAGATGACGCGGCCCCGGGGGCTCGATTCGTGATGGATGATCGGCGCGGTCTTCGGCCGGGGCTCGGCCCGGTGTTCGACTACGAATGGCTCGCCACGTCGAGGCGGTGGCAGTGGTATGCCCTGCGGTCGGTGTTCGCCGGGATGCTCCTCGCGGCCTTGCTCCTGATCTTGTCCAGGACCGCCTCGCCCTTCGGCGGGATGTCGATCCACGAGACCGCGAAACTCGGCGAGTCTTTCTTCATCGCCGTGATCGGGACCCAGTTAACCCTGGTGCTCCTCGCGGCTCCGGCCGCCACGGCGGGGTCGATTTGCCTCGACCGGACGTCCGGCAGGTTGACGCATGTGCTCGTCACCGACCTTTCCGACGCCGAGATCGTGCTCGGCAAGCTGGCCGCGCGGCTCGTGCCCGTCCTCGGCCTGGTCGCCTGCGCCTTGCCCCTGCTGGCGATCCTGATGTTGCTCGGCGGCGTCGCCCCCGACGCGCTGCTTGGTGCTTTCCTCGTGACGATCGGCATCGCCATCCTCGGGTGTTCGCTGGCCCTCACCTTCTCGCTCTGGTCGAGCAAAACCCATGAGGCGCTGCTCGGGACCTACGCGGTCTGGGGGATCTGGCTCGTCGGCCGATCGTTCGTCGCGCTCGTGAACCGTGCGTTCGGATGGTCGTTGGCCCTTCCCGCTCGGGTCGCCGATCCGTATTACCTGGCCTTCTCGCCTTACTGGTATCCCAGCTCCGTCTCGGTCGACGATTACGCCTGGTTCCTGGCCGTCACCCTCGGGGCCGCGGCCGTGCTCGTCCTCCTATCCGTGCTCCGGCTTCGCGCGGTTTGCACGCGGGTGAACGTCGCGAGGGAGCGGAGTCTTCGCGGGCGGTTGGCGAGGATCGGCGCCGGACTCGACCCGACCCGCTTCCTGCCCGGACCGTCGATCGACTTCAACCCCGTGCTCTGGCGCGAGTGGCATCGGGCTCGCCCCTCGCGATGGGGGCGGATCGTGGGCGGGCTCTTCGTCGTCGTGGCCGTGACCGCCAGCATCGGGTCGATCGTGGCACCCAGGGCGACCTACTCCATGGCGTGGGTCAACGGCCTGCAGGTGTCGATCGGGATGCTCCTGTTGAGCGTGACGGCGGCGACATCCCTTTCCGAAGAGCGGGCCCGGGGGAGCCTCGACGTCCTGATGACGACCGCGCTGTCGACCCGCCAGATCGTGGTCGGGAAGTGGTTGGGGACGTTTCGCCTGGTCCCCGCGCTGGCGATCTTGCCGACGACCGTCATCCTCTGCAACGATGGCTCGCGATCGGGCTACGTGGCGACCGTCCTCCTGACGCTCGTCTTCGTCTTCGCGTGCGGCGCGGCGATCACCGGCCTCGGCCTGGCGATGGCCACCTGGTGCTCCCGGCTCGGCCGCGCGGTGGCGCTGACGGTTTCGTGCTACGTCTTCGTGACCGTCGGCTGGATGTTCATCGGGATGTGGCTGAGCCGAGGGCCCGATGGGGAAGGCCTGATGATGGCCAGCCCCTTCTTCTTCGCGGGCGAGCTCGCGGCCGACATCTGCAACCAGGGACCCAGGCAACATCTCGGGTGGGCCGTATTCTGGGCATCGGCCTATGGCATGGGCGCCGCCGCGCTCCTCGCCGCGACCCTCGCCACCTTCAATCGCTGCCTGGGTCGCGTCGAGAACGGACTTGCCCGGAGCGTCCGGCGGCGGGGCCCGGAAACCGTGTCGGGGGTCGGGAAAGGTGTCGGGAACCGATAAGCTTATATCCTATCGATGGTCCTCGAGGACCCTTTTTTTTAGCTGATGTGGGGTCTTCGACTTCCCGGAAGACAGTGGCGGGCACCAGCGGTTCGCGACCTTCGCCGTGGAGCAGGGCAAACTGGCGGATCTTCCCGAGGAGGATCAGCGGGCTAGCATCCACGATGCGCGGCGATCCCACGAAGGATTTCCTCGCTCAACTCGTCGCTCGTGACCTGGATCGGCGAGACCGACGCCTCGCCCAACGCCTGGAGGAACTCGGGCCGTGACAAACCGGCGATCCGAGCCCCCGTCCCCTGACTGATCCGTCCCTGTTCGAACCAGGAGATGGCCAGCATCCGGCGAGCCTCCCGGGTCGCCTCCTCGGGCGACAATCCCAACGCGGCCAGGGCTTCGTCCGGCAAGTCGATCGAGAGTCGGTCCATGGGACACCTCCTGGTTCCAGTCTACTGGCCCTCCTCTCCGAAGCCAACCCGACGGTCCGGCGATCATCGAAAGAACCGGGCCGGCCCGACCATCGCGATGGTCGGGCCGGCCCAGGTTTGACGTCGCTCCGCGCCCTCCTGGCATGCGGGATCATTCCCGCCCGGCGACGTCGCTGTGGGGCTTGAGGCCCTTCATGACCTCCTGGACGCTGACTTCGAGCTGGCGGTCTCGGCCGGCGAGGTTGTCCTCGGGGGTGTTCTCGACGAGGATGTCGGGCTTCACGCCGGTGTTCTCCATGTTGGTCCGCGCCTCGTCGGACAGGTAGACGCCGACGCCGGGCGTCCGGATCGTCGAGCCGTCGATCAGGGAGTAGCTGCCGGTGCCGATGACGGCCCCCATCGTCGGGGTGCCGATCACCTTGCCCAGGCCGAGGGCCCGGAAGCCGGCGGGGAACATCTCGGCGTTGGAGGCGCTCCTCCAGTTCTGGAGGACGACCTTGGGGCCGTAGTAGCCGGCGAAGGGGCGGGCCGTCGGCTCGGTCCCGCGCGGGTGCCAGACCTGGTAGGGGCGCTGGACCAGGATGGCCAGCAACTCCTGCTCGATGTTGCCGCCGCCATTCCAGCGCTGGTCGATGACCAGGGCTTCCTTGTGGCGGAACTCGGCCAGGTCCTTCTTGAACCGGGCGAGCGAGGGGGGGTCCATCGCCTTGATGTGGAGGTAGCCGACCCGGCCGCGCGACAGCTCGTCGACCTTGGCCCGCCGCTCCTTGACCCAGCGCTCGTGGCGGAGGTTGGCGAAGGCTATCGGGGCGACCGGCTCGTACTTGACCTTCCAGGCGCCGGCCTCGACGGGCGTGGTGTTGACGGTCAGCTCGACCTTGGGGTTGAGCCGGCGGCCGAGGAAGGCGGCGACGTCGTCGCCGGCCTTGAGCGGCTTGCCGTCCAGCGCGATCAGGTAGTTGCCGGCTTCCAGCCTGATCCAGTCCTTGTCGGCCGGGCCGTCCTCGTAGACGTGGGCCACCTTGTAGCGGCCGGCGGCGTCGTCGGGGACGAGGTCGAGGCCGAGGTGCCGGGTCGGGACGCCCCCGGGGACGCCGCCGGGCCCGGCGCCGGCGACGGCGGCCCCGGTGTGCGAGGCGTTCAGCTCGCCGATCATCTCGTTGATCAGGTTCATCAGCTCGTGGCGATCGGCGACGTAGGCGACCAGCGGCTTGTACTTGGCCCGCATCCCGTCCCAGTCCTTGCCGTGCATCTTGGCGTCGTAGAAGCGGTACTTCATGGTCCGCCAGGCGTCGTCGAACATCTCGGCCCATTCCTTGGGCTTGTCGATTTCGAGGGTCAGGGCGAACGTGACCCGCTTCCGGGCCCCGCCGCCGCCGGCCGGGGCGTCGGCCGCGGGCGGGGCGGCCATCGCCCCGCGCATCCCGCCGCCACCGCCGCCGCCCATCAGGCCACGCATCCCGCCGCCGCCGCCACCGCCGGCGGCCGGGGCAGTGACGGGGACGCTCGTGCTGTGGATCGAGCCGGCTTCCTGGAAGAACAGGGTCCGGCCGTCCTTGGTGAGGGCCAGGCCGCCCATCCCGCCGCCGCCGCCGAAGCCGCCGCGACGGCCGCGCGGGGGGCCGTCGGCCTCGGGCGGGGCCGGGGCGGCGCCGGCGACCAGGCGATTGAGCCGCTTGCCGTCATCGCCGATCGTGTAGATGGAAGGGGTCCCGCCGCCACCGATCCCGCCGCCGGGGGTCCCGCCGCCGCCGGGGGCCCCGCCCTCGGAGGCGACGAAGATCAGGGTCTTGCCGTCGCCGGCCGGGATGTAGGCGCGGACGCCGGAGGGCATCGAGGTGACCTGGTGGGTCCGCCGCTTGAGGCCGGCCCAGTCGATCTTCGGCTCCTTGGGCGGGGCGAGGCGCGCGGCCATCGCCCGGCGGGCCTCGGCCATCGCCTCGCCCGGGTTCGGGGCGTTGGCGGCGTCGGCGACCGCGTTGGTGGCCGCGGCTTCGGCGTCCTCGGGGTCCTTCTCGATCCGTTCGAGCGGGAGGCAATAGAGCTGCGAGACCGGGCGCTCGGCGGCGCCCATCTCCCCCTCGATCCGGACGAAGTAGAGCTTCTTCGCGTCGGAGGAGAATTGCGGGCTCATCTCGTTGAACGAGTCGAAGGTGACCTTCTTCTCCTCGCCGCCGGGCGCCGGCAGGAGGTAGATGTCGGACGACCGGGTGACGTCCATCCGGCCGTAGGCGAGCCACTTGCCGTCGGGCGACCAGGCGACGCGGCTGATGGCGCCGTACTTCGAGGTCAACAGCTCCTTGAGGTCCTTGCCCTCGCTGGACACGGTGTAGAGCTTGCCCTCGGACGTGGTGAAGGCGATCGTCTTCGAGTCGGGCGACCACAGGTACGAGGTTTTCAGGGCGTCGAGGTCGGTGATCTTCCGGGACTCGCCCGCGCCGTCGGCGGCGATCGCGTGGATTTCCTCGCGGCCGGACTTGTCCGACACGTAGGCCAGGAGCTTGCCGTCGGGGGAATAGGCGACGTCCTGGTCGCGGGCGCCGTCGTCGTCGGTGACCTGGCGGAGTTCGCCGCCCTCGTCGGTGGGCGCGGTGAAGATCTCGCCGTGGACGGCGAAGGCGACGCGCTTGCCGTTGGGGGCGGGGGCGAAGTCGTCGACGGTCGAGTTGACGTCGCGGAGTTCGACCAGGGTTTCCTGGGTCTCGGCCGAGATGTCGAAGTGGAGCGCGGTGACGGCCTTGGTGGCCAGGTCGAGCTTGCAGACCCCGTGGTCGCGCTCGAAGACGACGGTCTTGCCGTCGGCGGAGATGCTGGGGAAGCGGACCTCGCCGTCCTTGAAGTCGGTGACCCGGACGGCGTCGCCGCCGCTCTCGGGGACGAACCAGACGTTGGCCTGGGCGCCGGGGTCGCGGTCGGACACGAAGTAGATCCGGCCGTCGCCGCCCCACATCGGCCACGAATCCATCCCGTCGAAGTCGGTCAGGTCCTTGAACGTCTTCGAGGCCAGGTCCATGACCGTGACGTCGGACTGGTAGGCCCCCCGGTAGTTCTTCCGCCAGTAGGCCTGGGCCTTCCGGTTGATGGCGAGCTTGGCGCCGTCGGGCGAATAGGCCCCGGCGATGCCCATGTCGGGCCCGGCGTCCCGGGCGGCGCCGCCGTCGACGGGGACGGTGTACAGCTTGCCCATGAAGTCCTCGCCGCGCTGGCTGGCGAAGAGGATGGACTTGCCGTCGGGCGTCCAGTTCAGGACGGTGTCGTCGGCCGAGTGGACGGTGAGCCGCCTCGCCTCGCCGCCGGCGGCCGGGATGACGTAGACGTCGAGGCTCCCTTCGCGGTCGGAGGAGAAGGCGATGGTCTTGCCGTCGGGCGAGAACCGGGGCGACAGGTCGCGGGCCTTGTTGGCGGTGAGGCGGACGATCCCGGTGCCGTCCTCCCGGGCCGTCCAGATGTCGCCGAGGTAGCTGAAGGCGACCTTGCCGTCGTGGTAGCTGGGCTGGCGGACGAGCCGGGCCTCGCGGGCCTGGGCCACGCCGGCGAGGCCGAGGCAACAGGCGAGGGCCAGGGCGAACGGTCGAGGTGTCGTCATCATGGTGAGGGGTCGGCCCGAGGTGTCCCCGATCGGGGATGGAGGGATGGGTCATGGGGGCCGGGGGCAAGGTCGCCCTCGGTGCGCGGCGTCGCCATCGCGCCGCCACGCCTCGTCCCCCTTATAGCGTCAACGAACCGCGAGGTGTCCACGAATCGACTCCAATCGCCCGGATTCCCGGGGCGCCGCCGATCCCGGCCGGCAATCCGAAAGAAATCGTTGGGACTTGTTGACGGGGCCGAGGGGGCGACTTACCATCGGGCCGATCCCTCGCCTCGGACCCCTCGACCTGTCCCCGAAAGGAGACCCCTTTGCGAGCCTTCAACCATCGACGGTGGGCCGTCCGGGTCGCGCCGCTCGGGCGCGGCGTGGCCCTGGCCTTGATCGTGGCGAGCGTCGCGGCGGCGCAGGAGCCGCGCCCGCTGGCCGGCCGCTTCCCCGCCGCGGACCTGAATCTCTACGCCGAGTTCTCGGGGCTCGACGCCCAGGGGGCGGCCTGGAAGGGCTCGGCGGCGTACAAGTCGCTCAACGAGACGCCCTTCGGCGCGCTCCTGGAAGACCTCGCCGCGCAAGGGATCGACCTGGCCATGAAGCGACCGGGCCCGCCCCCGCCGTCGGGGGCCGAGGTGGTCCGCCTGCTCGAACAGGTCGCCCGCCGGGGGTTCGCCGTCGGGATCAACGGCAAGATGGCGGGCCAGGTTCGCCACACCGTCGTGATCCGGGGCGGGTCCCGGCCCGAGTTGTCCGGGACGATCGACCGCCTCCTCGCCTTGGCCGGCGTGAACAAGGCGACCTGGAAGAAGGTCACCACGGGGTCCCGGTCGATCTCGTTCCCCAACTCGCGGCACGCGCTGATCGACGACGGCGGCGACCTGGTCTGGTGCCAAGCCGAGGAGGTCGGCGCGGCCCTCACCGCGACGCTGGCCGCGATCGACGGCCGGGGGGCCAACGCGACCACGCACCCGCTCGTCGCCGAGCTGGGCAAGGCCGACGGCACGTTCCGGCCGGCGGCGTTCGCGTTCCTCGACCCGGCGCTATTGCCCCCGGTGCCGCCCCAGGCGGCGGCGTCGGGGCTGGACGGGGTCAAGCGGGTCGACTTCCGGTGGGGGTTCGACGGCGAGGTGACCCAGTCCGTCATCCGCCTGATCGCCCCGAGCCCGCGCCGGGGGTTCCTGTCGCTCCTGGACGGCCCGACGTTCGATGCCTCGACGCTCCCGCCGCTGCCGGCGGGCCTGACCGGGTTCACCGCCGCGTCGTTGAGCCCGGCGGACCTCTACGACAAGTTCGTCGGGGTCGCCTCGGAGATGGACCCCCGGGCGGCCAAGGAGATCGCCGAAGGTCGCGCCGCGCTCGACGCCCGGCTGGGCATCAACCTCCGGGAGGACGTCCTGGGGCGGCTCGGGCCGAAGATTTCGATGTTCGCGACGACGGGCGGCGGCGGCGCCATCCCGGCCAACATCGTCGCGATCGTCGAGGTCAAGGACCCCCGGGCGCTCGACGAGGCGCTCGGCAAGCTGTTCGACCTGGCCAACCGGTCGATGAAGGGGCAGAGGCCCCCCGACGCCCCGGCGCCGCCCGAGTTCCGCCAGCTCGCCCCCAACGGCGACCGGACGGGCTATCAACTGTTCCTGCCCCCCGGCGCGGTCCCCGCCGGCCCGATGGCCGGGATCAAGCCGATGCTCCTGATCGGCAAGTCGGCGCTGGCGATCGCCACGTCGCCCGAGGCCGCCGCGTCGGCCCTCGACGTGGCCGAGGGCAAGTCCCCCCGCTGGGCGCCGGCCGACGCCCACGTCGCGGTGATGGACCACCTGCCCAAGGGCCTGGCCTTCCTGAACATCGACGACCCCCGCGCCTCCCTGCCGATCCTGGTGGCCAACCTCCCCGGGATCGTCATGGGGCTCAACATGGCCATGAGCCGGCCCGGCGCCAACGCCCGAGGGCCCGCCGGCCCGGCGATCCCGCTCCGGGTCGACCCGGCCAAGATCCCCGCGCCCGCCGAGCTGTCCAAGCGGCTGTTCCCGGCCTCGACCGCCGTGAGCGTCGACGCCGGGGGGCTCACCATCGTCACCCGCGAGTCGCTGCCCAGCATGACCTCGCCAGCGATGAGCGGCGTGGCCGTCGCCCTGCTCCTGCCCGCCGTCCAGGCGGCCCGCGAGGCGGCCCGGCGCTCGCAGTGCGTCAACAACCTCAAGCAGATGGGCCTGGCCTGCCACAACTACCACAGCACCAACGACCGCTTCCCGCCCGCCGCGATCCTCGACAAGCAGGGCAAGCCGCTGTTGAGCTGGCGCGTCGCCATCCTCCCCTTCCTCGAGCAACAGGAACTGTATAACAAGTTCAAGCTCGACGAACCCTGGGACAGCCCCAACAACAAGCCGCTCCTGGCCGAGATGCCCAAGGTCTACACCTGCCCCTCCCACCGGAATCCCGTCCCGACCCTGACCACCTACCGGACTTGGACCGGCGCCGGGACCCTGTTCGAGGACCCGAAGGGCCCCACGATCGCCACGATCATTGATGGGACCTCGAACACCCTCATGATCGTCGAGAGCAAGGAGGCCGTCCCCTGGACCCGGCCCGACGAGATGCCCGTCGTCCCGTTCGACCCCGCCAACCCGGGGTTCCTGCTCGGCGCCGGCTCGGACCATCCCGGCGGCTTCAACGCCCTGTTCGCCGACGGCAGCGTCAAGTTCTTCAAGACCACGATCAAAGCGTTGACCCTCCGGGCCCTCATCACCCCCGCCGGCGGCGAGGTCGTCTCCGCCGACTCGTACTGAGCCCGGAGGCGGACCCTCGCCCCCGGCCCCTCTCCTGGAGGGAGAGGAGAGGCGGAAAGATCCGTGCAACCGTGAACCCGTCGCGGCGATTCAAGGCCGGACCATCACCTTGATCGCCCGGCGGGCGTCCATCGCGGCGTAGCCTTCGGGGACGCCGTCGAGGTCGACCGTCTTGTCGAGCACCGGCGACGGGTCGATCACCCCGGCGATCACGTCGGCCAGGAGTTCGGGCAGGTAGGCGCGGACCGGGGCGACGCCGCCGTGCAGGGCGATGTTGTGGCGGAACATCCGGCCGAGGTTGATCGACTCGGCGACGTGCGGGACCCCCACGTAGCCGACCCGCCCGCCCGGCCGGGCGATGCCGATGGCGGTGTCGAACGACTCCTTGAGGCCGACGCATTCGAGGACGCACTCGGCGCCGCCGCCGGTCAGCTCCAGGACCCGGGCGATCCCGGCTTCCCCGCGCTCGGAGACCACGTCGGTGGCGCCGAACTGGCGGGCGATCGCGATCCGGGATTCGTGACGGCCCAGGAGGATGATCCGGGCCGCGCCCAGCCGCTTCGCCGCCAGGACCCCGCAGAGCCCGACCGCGCCGTCGCCGACGACGGCCGCCGTCGCCCCGGGCTTGACCCCGGCCGAGACCGCCGCGTGGTGCCCGGTGCCCATCACGTCGGTCAGGGGCAGGATCGCCTTCAGGAGGGTTTCGTCCCCTTCCACCGACTCGGGGAGCCTGACGAGCGTCCCGTCGGCATACGGGGCCCGGATCGCCTCGGCCTGGCCGCCGTCGTTCTTGCCGCCCCAGAAGTCGCCGTGGACGCACGACGTGTACAACCGGTGGTGGCAATACTCGCAAGTCCCGTCGGAAAAGGCGAACGGGGCGATCACCCGGTCCCCCACCTTGACCGACCGGACCTCCGGGCCCACCGCCTCGACCACCCCCATCCACTCGTGGCCGGTCCGGAAGCCGTCCCGCCAGGACGGTTCCTGCCCTCGATAAAACCAGAGGTCCGACCCGCAAATACAGGCGTGGGTGATCCGCGCGATCGCGTCGGCGGGGTGTTGAATCCCCGAGTCGGGGACGTCGTCGACCCGGATGTCGCCCTTGCCGTGATAGACCGAAGCTCGCATCAACTCTCCTCGACGGGGGATGGACGGGACGGGACCCGAAATCAACCCAGGGGATGCCTCGGTTAATATAGGGCGAGGGTGAAGCCGAAGGAACCCGCCGGCTACTTCACCTTGACCGCCGCGTCGACGAGCCGGCCGATCTCGCGCTCCAAGATCTCGTCGCCGGGGGCGCCGACCCACTTGTGGCGGATGATCCCCTGGTGATCGATCAGGTAGAGCGTCGGCCAGCCAGCCACCTTCCACTCGCCCGAGATGAAGTTCCCGCCCGGCCGCTCGTCGCGGAACGACCGCCAGGGGATCGGGGTCTTCGCCAGGGCCTTGGCCAGGGCGTCGGGCTCGCGGTCGCCGTTGACGCCGACGATGGCGAACGGCTGGTCTTTGAACCGCTCCAATAGCGCCCGCTCGTGGGGGATCAAGCTCATGCAGGGGCCGCACCAGGTCGCCCAGAACGAGAGCATGACGACCTTGCCTCGGAAGTCGTCGAGGCTCATCGCCCGCCCGTCGAGGTCGACGCCCACCAGCGACGGGGCCGGCTTGCCCAGCCCTCGCTTGCGGATGCCCTCAGCCTCATGTTTGGCGGAAAAGATCAGGTTGTCTTCCACGGACTTGATCGACGGGTCGGAGCCGTCGAAGTCCTTGAGGAACTGCTGATAGAGCGCCCGGGCCTCTTCCTGGCGGGCCTCGCCGGCCCCCTGGACGACCGAGGCCAGGGCGAACGAGGCGGTGCACCGGACGAGGCGTGTCCGATTCCGGTCGAGGATCGTCCGGAGGTGCCGCTCGTATTTTCCGGCCCAGGGGGGGCCGCCGTTTCTGGAGCCGAGGGACTCGCAGAAGTTCGAGATGTCGGGGCTCGCCGCGAACCGCTCGGCGATCAGGTCGGCGGCCTCGGCGAAGGTCTTCGACTCCTCGGGCGAACTGTCTCCAAACTCGCTCGCGCAGATCCTGGTGAGGAGCCCGGCCGCCTCGGGTCGATCGAGGTTCCGCCGGGCCACCCCGATGAAGAGAGTTAGCATCGGCCGGGACCAGGTTTCCGAGGTGGTTCGCGCGGCTTCGAGGGCCTTCAGCAGGTCGCCCGGGTCGACGCGGTCGAGCCGGCCATCTTGCAAGAGGGCCGAAGCCTCCTTGCCGGGGGCCGTCGCGGGGGCATTGCCCGCGGCCCAGCAGAGCGCGGCGAGGGCGGCGGGCGTGCCCGGCTGGGACCGGGCCAGCTCCAGGTAGCGGGCGGCGAACGCCTCGGGCTTCGGCCGCTTCTCGGCCGCCGCCTTCCTCGCCTCGGCCGTCTTCGCGTTCCTCGCGGCCTCATAGAACGCATTTTCCGCCCGGGACCAGTCGTCGCGCAGCCGATCGAACGGGTTGCGGTCGTCGCGGGGCATCCAGGCGAGCAGGAGCCCGACCACCAGGACCGCCCCGAGCAAGCTCCCCAACCCGAAGTACAACTTCCACCGCCGTCGAGGGCCCTTCGCCGCCGCTGTTCCCGGGATCGGCTCGTGCATGTCTCGTCGTCCTTCGCTGGGTGCTGGTCCGGGGGAGGCCCGGCAGGCCCCTCAAAGGGGGTATTCGTGCTCGATCCGAGAATCTTCGGGATGGGGCCGGACGTCGGGCCGTTTCCCCGGGGCGTCCCCGCCCCTTCTGGCCCCGGCGGCTTCCCGGTTAGAATCTCCCCGGCCCGTTGACGGCGCCGCGACCGATTGGCAGGGGGACGACGATGGCGATGGAACTGGACGACGCGACCCGGGCCGAGTTGCGGCCCCGGCTGACTCCCGAGCAGATCCGGCGGCTGGAGCCCCACGGGACCCGCGAGGCGGTCGCCAAGGGGGCGATCCTGTTCGACGAGGGGGACAGGGAGATCGATTTCTTCGTCGTCCTGGCCGGGTCGATCGAGATTTGCCAGTACGATGGCGACGGGTTCCGCCACGTCACCCGGCCCGACGCCGGCCAGTTCATCGGCGACACCTCGACCTTGTCCGGCCGCGCGGCGGTCGTCCAGGCGCGGGCCGACGAGGACTCGGAGATCCTCCGGGTCCCGCTGGCCGAGCTCCGCCGGGTCGTGGTCGAGGACTCCGAGCTGAGCGACCTGCTCTTGCGGACGTTCCTGATCCGCCGGTCCTTCCTGATCGAGGCCGGGCACGCCTCGATCAAGGTGATCGGCTCGCGGTTCGCCCGCGACACGCACCGGCTCCGCGACTTCCTCACCAAGAACAACCAGCCGCATCTGTTCCTCGACCTGGAGAAAGACCCCGAAGTGGCCGGGCTGTTGGAGCAGTTCGGCGTCGGGGTCGACGAGACGCCGATCATCCTCCACCGCGACCGGCACATCTACCGGAACCCGCCCGACGCCGACGTGGCGCACGCCCTGGGCTTCGACGCCGTGGCCACGGCCGACCTGTCCGACGTGGTCGTGATCGGCTCGGGCCCGGCGGGACTGGCGGCGTCGGTGTACGCGGCGTCGGAAGGGCTGACCGTCACCACCATCGACACCTCGGGCCCCGGCGGCCAGGCCGGGACCAGCTCCAAGATCGAGAATTACCTCGGCTTCCCCACCGGGATCTCGGGCCGCGACCTGGCCAACCGCGCCGCCATCCAGGCCGAGAAGTTCGGCGCCCGGCTGGCCAACCCGGTCCGCGCCGTCCGGTTGGCCCGCTCCGGGGCCAACTACGAGGTCGAGTTCGCCGACGGCCGGTCGATCCGGTCCCGGGCCGTCGTGGTCGCCACCGGCGCCCGGTACAGCCGGCTCGACGTCCCGGGGTCCGACAAGTTCGAGGGCTGCGGGATCTACTACGGGGCCACCGCGATGGAGTCCGAGCTGTGCTCGGGCTCCGACGTCGCCATCGTCGGCGGGGGCAACTCGGCCGGCCAAGGGGCCGTCTACCTGGCCCGGCACGCCCGATCCGTCCACGTCCTGATCCGCCGGGCCGACCTCGCCGACACCATGTCCCGCTACCTGATCCGCCGGATCGAGGAAACCCCCAACATCCACCTCCACCCCCGGACGGTGATCCGCGCCCTCGTCGGCGACGACTGCCTCAAGGGCGTCGAGCTGGCCGAGAGCGGGGGCGGCGACGGGCCGCCCGCGACCCTCGACGTGTCCCGCCTGTTCCTCTTCCTCGGCGCCCTGCCCCGCACCGACTGGCTCGCCGGGACCCTGGCGATGGACCCCAAGGGGTTCATCAAGACCGGGACCGACCTGACCCCCGACGACCTCGCCCGCTGGCCCGACGGCCCGGCCCCCACCCTGTTCGAGACCAGCCTGCCCCGCGTCTATGCCGTCGGCGACGCCCGGAGCGGCTCCGTCAAGCGCGTCGCCTCGGCCGTCGGCGAAGGCTCGATCGTCGTCCAGTTCATCCACCGGGCCCTCGCCGAGGGCTGAAATTCCCTCCAAGGAATTCCTCCCCCGGGCGTGATACCTCCCGAGGGGCGGGACGGTCCCCGCCCGAGATCGCGGACCTTTCCGGTAGGGTGGGCCGAGTCACACGAGGCCCACCAGGGTTCGATATCGATCGTTGGTGGGCCTCGCTTCACTCGGCCCACCCTACCGGGACCGGCTTCTTTCAAAGGGAAAAACCGATGCGCAGGCAGATCCGAAGGGCGGCATGGGCCTGGGTGCTCCCGATGGGCGTCCTGGTCCCGATCCAGGCGCAAGACCCGTCGCCGAGGCCGGCGCCGGCCGCCGAAGGGGCCTCGTGGACCACGGCGGTCGAGCCCAAGCCGATCGGCCCGGCCGCGAAGAAGGGGCTCGACTGGCTGGTCGAGCACCAGCTCGCCGACGGCGGCTGGGGCCAGGGGGACGAGGCCCCGCGGATGGGGACCGTCGGCTCGCCGCTCCGCGACAAGGCCAACGTCGCCGACACCGCCATCGCCGCGCTCGCCCTAATCCGCTCCGGGAGCACCCCCAAGGCCGGGCCTTATCAGGCCGCCGTCGACCGCGCGGTCCGGTACGTCCGCGGCCAGGTCGAGGCGTCCGACCCCAAGGCCCTGGCGGTCTCGACCGTCCAGGGGACCCGGGTCCAGGCCAAGCTCGGACCCAACATCGACACCTTCCTCGCCGCGCTCCTCCTGGCCGAGGCCAACGGCCGGATGGCGGACCGGGCCGGCAACGAGGCCGTCGCCGTCGCCTTGAATCGGGTCCTCGCCAAGATCAAGGGGCACCAGAAGGCCGACGGGACCTGGGACAACAAGACCGGCTGGGCCCCGATCCTGGCCCAGTCGATGGCCGGCAAGGGGATCAACCGCGCCAGCCAGGCCGGGGCGGTCGTCGAAGCCGAGCTGCTGGCCAAGACCGAAGGGGCCGCCCAGGCCCAGTTCGCCCAGGCCAAGGCCACCATCCTGGCCTCGGCCGCGCCGGCCGCCCCGGCCGCGGGGGCCGCCGGGCCCGAAGCCTCGGCGACGCGCCCAGCGGTCGCCGTGGCCTCGACCGGGGGCCGGACCGCCAAGCCGATGGCGGGGGGCGCCGGCTCGGCGGGGGTCGAGCTGTACGACCGGGCGTCCAGCCTGTCGGTCCTCCAGGACTCCGTCAACACCAACGCCACCAAGGCCGCCGCCCTCAAGGCGATCTGCGAGACGAGCAAGGACCCGGCCAAGGTCGCCGAGGCCCGCGACACCCTCAAGCGGTTCGAGGTCGCCACCCTCGCCTGCGCCGACGCCAAGCAGGCCGTGGTGGCCCGGCTCGACGACAAGGGGTTCGTGGCCGGCTTCGGCTCCAACGGCGGCGAGGAGTTCCTCAGCTACATGAACATCGCCGAGAGCCTGGTCCTCCAGGGCGGCGCCGAGTGGAAGAAGTGGGACGACGCCATGACCGCCAACCTCGGCCGGGTCCAGAACGACGACGGGAGCTGGACCGGGCACCACTGCATCACCGGCCGGACCTTCTGCACCTCGACGGCCCTGCTCGTCCTGCTCGCCGACCGGACCCCGGTCCCGACGCAGGCCAAGGGCAAGGCCGGTGCGGAAACGGCCGCGAAATGAGGCCGTTACCCGCCCTCGCGATCCTCGCCGCCCTCGCCCTGGCCCCCCTCGGGCGAGGCGGCGACCCCGACGCCGACCGGGCGATGGTCGCCGGCCTCCGGGCCCTGGTCGCCGCCCAGTCCCCCGACGGCGCCTGGCGGTCGCGGACCTACGGGGCGTTCCGGGACGGCTGGTCGCTCACGCCCACCGTCCTCAAGGCCCTCGCCTTCGCCCCCGCCGTCGAAGGGTCCGAGGCCGCCCGGCTCAAGGGGGCGGCCTACCTCGCGGCCCGGGTCCGGGATGGGGCGATCCTCGACGAGCCGGCCGGGCGGATCTACCCGGTCTACGCCGACTCGGCCGCGGCGCTGGCCCTCTCCAAGGTCGGGGTGACCGGCGGCCCGGAGGCGATCCGGGCGTTCGTCGCCGACCTCCGCCGTCGCCAGCTCGACGCCCGGCTCGGCTGGCGGCCCGCCGACCTCGCCTTCGGCGCCTGGGGCTACGCGATCGAGCCGGCCGAGGCCCCCCCCGACGGCGAGCCGCCCGGCCGCCCGGTCGACGCCGACCTGTCCTCGACCCTCTTCGCCGTGTCCGCCCTCCGGCTACTCGGGGCCCCGGCCGACGACCCGAGCCTGGCCCCCGCCCTCGCCTTCATCGGCCGGTGCCAGAACTTCGAGACCGGCGAGCCGGACCTCGACGACGGCGGGTTCTTCCTCACCCCGACCGACCCGGCGCGGAACAAGGCGGGCTCGCCCCGGCCTGGTCGGTTCCACTCCTACGGAGGCCCCACCGCCGACGGCGTCCGGGCCCTACTCCGCTGCGGGCTCGCGCCCGACCATCCCCGGGTCCTGGCCGCCCGCCGATGGCTGGAGCGGAACTTCTCGACCACCACCGTCCCCGGGACCTTCGAGGCCGCCGGCGAGGCCGACCGCGACGCGACCTATTTCTACTACGCCTGGTCCGTCGCCCACGCCTTCCGGGCGCTGGGGGTCCGGACGATTTCCCGGGACGGCCGGAAGCTCGACTGGGGAGCCGAGCTGGCCCGCGAGCTGGCCGCCCGCCGGCGCCCCGACGGGACCTGGTCCAACCGCTTCTCCGCCTCGAAGGAAGACGACCCCCTCGTCGCCACCCCGTTCGCCCTCGGGGCCCTCGGCAATGGCCGGCCGCCCCGATGAGGCCGAACAACACCCTTTGCGAGGCAGGGAACCCCAAGCCCGCCCGCTACTGAACACGTGAAAAAATTTTTAGAACTATTAATGTTCAAATTTCTGGTTTGGTCCGAATTGCAGAAGTGGTCACGTCATTGTAGCGACGCTTCCGCATAATGCCCCGGACGAATCTTTCATGGATTGCCGGCCAGAAACCTTTGAAACAAAACAGAAAAGCCGAAATTGCGAGACCACAGGCTAATAATATCCGTCCGATGCTCATGCCCCTGCAGGGTGATAGGACCATCCCCGTCCACTCGGGGGAAGCGATCAACTTGTCGAGGTCGATGATCCTGGGAACGTCCGAAGGATCGAGGATTTGGACGAGGTGACCCGAGTGCCCGACGAAACGTACGACAACGAAATGGCCATGAGGCTTACGGTCGAGATGAGCGATCAAGGGTCGATCCCTAGGGAACGACTCGGACGATAGCTGGCGACCGCAGAGCGTCAGCCCGAAACGGCCCGCGACTTCACCGAGCTCCTTCAGCGAATGCGAGCGATAAGGTCCACCAGGCATCGCCGCTGCGAGTGCCGGGAAATCGACGAGGTTCCGTTCAAGACCCAATAGCATGTAAAGCGAGAGCGTCCCGCAGTCGTGACTTCGGCCCTCTTTGCCCTCATGCCGTTCGTCGTCGATACCCTTGAAGTAAGAGTCGGCCTCCGCGAATTCAGCGTGTCCAATCGTGGTATAAGTGGCTATGAGCATAGCTACGGCGAGCGGACGCATGACCTTCAACCTCCCCGGCTTCGAAGGACGAATGCCCCTATCACGGCGATCAAGGAAACAGCCGCTATGACCACTTGAAGAAGGGTAACGAAGCCCGATGTCGCCTCGGCCGGCTTCGACGCCACCAACTCCGCAGCTTGACTTTCGGCAAGGCGGAGGCTCTCATCGAGCCGAGCCGTGACGCTCTTCGGATCGGTCTTCACGACATGCTTCGCCGCGATCTCGTCGAATCGGCGCCGATATCCATCCAGGATAGGCGTCTTCGGCAAGCGGCTCGGGCCCCGGATATCAAAGACCGAGTCGTGAAGCGAAGCATTGACAGTTAGAGAGCCTTCGACCATCGTCGTCGTCTCGTGAAGAATCGGCTTGGAGTAGTACCGCCCAGACCAACCGAAAGTCGACGTCTCGGATGTGAACGGAACCCAAACTTTCTTGCCATCCTTGGCGACGACTTCAATTAAACGGATGTTGTCGATGCGCTCGTTGAGGTTGCCACCGTCGCGCGTTTCCACACGCAAGGGATGGCCGCCCCTGCCCAGGTCGATCCATAGGTCGATCACCTGGGAATTCGGAGCCACGGCGACGGGCATTCGATGAAGTCCGACGTGCAGGCAACGATGTCCGTCAATCTCCTCCCACCCACGGAAAGAATACCCATACGCCTGGAGTGGCTTCGTTATCTGAAAAACCCACAGGAACAAGAAAGTGGGGATGTTCTTAGAAACTATCATGTTTAAATTCGTGTTGACGACTCGCTCGGGACGGCTCGGCATGGGGAGGTCCGGGTAAAATTCGCTCGACTCCATGACATTTTTTAAAAAAGTAGTTCGTTGATATTTGAGACGTTGATTGGCGCCAAGACTCTTGAGGAAACCCTCGATCACGGTGGCCCCGTCCGATCGATAAGCGAAGTTGTATTGGAACTGGCTCCCGAGATCGTCTGGGGTCATTTTGCGGAGGATATTGGGAGGTCCTATAAATCGCACTTCCCCCTCATAGAGAAAGGACAGGTCGGCGACATCGCCATGCAGGCGGTCCATGAAAGCACTGAATTGATCGACGTTAACCTCGCCGGGGTGCTCATCGGGGCCGAACGTCCCTAGCAGGGCCATCAATAAGAATGCGCAATTCATCGCGGGCACCAAGAGGTTGAGTGACGAGGAATGCCGGGCTCGACTCGAGACAAGCCCGGCCTGGGGTGCTCAGCGCGGGCGGAACTCCCAACGCGGATTCAGATCGAACGGTCGGTTAACCACCAGGGCCAGTAGGGCTAGGCGGACCCGCGACCGGTTGTCCTCCGTAGATGGTGACCTTTCCGTTGCAGGCGGCGTTGGGTTTGAACGGCGCGACGCAGACAACGCCCTTCGACGGATCACCGTATCCCTGGCAAGTCCCGGCATAACCCACACCGGTGCAATCGGAGGGGACGCCATTCTGGAGGGGGCTACCACCAGCGGCGGCCGACGCCGTGTATCCTGGCGACTCGACGCTGCAAATGAGGCAGAAATAGCCCTGATTGGGGCTGGCGCAGACACTAGGACCGCCATTGGCGATCGCGCAGTTGTTGGTTTGGTTGTAGCCCGTCGTCTGATTGTTCGCCCCGAGAACCAGTTCCTGGGTCGCCGAAGTCAAGGGAGACCCCCCGGCCCCATCCCCCGGGAGGACCACGACGGCCGCCGACAAGGCGGCGAGCAGGAGACCGATGCAAAGTCGCGTGTTCATGGTTATCTCGCCAAGCAAGAAAGTGAGATTGTCCCCGGGAAGCGCCGCGACGTTCGCGGCGTGAACCGTCCCGGACCAATCGGTTCAGTCGACCAACTCGGACCCGTTCCTCGAACCAAAGCCCCGCCAGACGGCTTGCGAGATCCCGTCGGCGACGAAGCGGACCGATCCATCGGCCATCAGCACGTTGACCCCGCCGGGGTGATAGCTCCGCGCCGTGGCCATCCCCAGGGGAGGCATGCAACTGGCCTGGAGACCATCGGGTATGGGACCGTTGGGCGTCTGAGCATGGTTGTACAAGGTCCGTTCCCGACCGGTCCAGAACCAGGAATGGCCCCCGTTCGCATAGAAGGAACTTTCCGGTCGCGCCGCGATCCGACACGCCTTGAGGAGGTCATCGGCGGTGAACCACATTCCGTACAAGGGGAAAAAATCGCGATTGGGCGCGGCCGTCGCGACACCCATCGAGCCGCAAACGCGCTCGGAGAAAGCTGCGGTGTGGCTCAACCCGTCGGGGATCGACGCGATCGAGATGATGGAGAGTTCCGGAAAAAGGCCGTTGCCGCTGTCGGGATATTCGGCGCTCGTGTCCAGCCCCGGCCCGATACCCACGTTCGCCCGATAGCTGCTCGCGGCGCCGGAAGTCAACGGCGAAGGATCGGACGGGCAAAGGAAACCTCGGAGGACGATTCCCTGACTTGTCATATTCGCCCGATTATTGTCAAGGAATTCAGCGGGCAGTTGCGCGTTGAACGCGAAACCCGAGGTCGTCCCGCTCGCGAAATTGATGGAGTCATATAAAGCGCTTTGTTCGAGGTAAGGTAAGATGCGCGATTGAACCGAAAAGCAGCCGCGATTATAGTCCGGCGGGCCGAGGAGCCCTCGCCCCTGTGACGTCAAGCTCGGCGGGAAGAGGGAATGGACCCCACAATAATTAGCGAGCGCAAGGCCGATCTGCTTGAGGTTGTTTTGGCACTGCGATCGCCTGGCCGCTTCCCGGGCAGCCTGGACCGCCGGCAGGGTGAGAGCAATCAAGAGCCCCATAATCCCGACGACGACCAGAATCTCGATCAGAGTGAAACCACCCCAAAATCTCGGAGCCGGCCCAACGTGGTGGCGTGGGGGGTTGGTCGCTGGACCGTCCGCCTGTGTGCCCTGAGCGTAGTCAGTTCGAACCATCGCGAACGTCCCCCTTGCCGGGAAGGGTGATGATCGGGAATGATATTTCGGGCTGAGAAGGATGGCCGGTGGCGAGCTTGATGTCGAGCGGGCGATCCGTCGCAAAATCCCGGGGAATCTTGACCCAAATTTTCGCCGACTTCTCGCCCTGCTTTTCGACCCGGATTTCCACCGGGGCCGCTTGCCCGGAGACGGTCGAAACGTTTAACCGGCCTTCGATCGCCGAGACGAGCAGACAATAATTCTGCTCTTCGCCTTGCTTGTGAACCAGGGCGGACGGCGTGACGCGGACGCTCGGCACGACCTCCCATGTGATCGGCTGACGGATCGTTCGACCGTCGGACAGCACGACCGAAACCTCGCCCGTCGAAGCCCCGGGCTTATCGCCGGGCGGGATTGAGATGGCGAATTTCCGCCTGACTGCCACGAACCCGCCCTCGTCTTCGTGACTTTCCGAGTCAACCCAACGAGCGACCAAAGATTGCGCGGCGGAAATCGAAGACAAACCCAATTCTTGAGAACGCAGGCACTGGTAATTGAAAATGAATGAGAAATCGCCGGGTTGGCCGATCAGAAGGGACAAAGGGCGATCATCCCCACGATCGATGCTCCATTCCGTCCGGAGGTCGGCGGTCAACCCGAGCCGGATCGGGCTTGAGCCTTTACCGTCGGTCTCGACGACGAACTCGACCCGTTTCGGTCCGGATTGAAATCGGATCGACCAGGTGGCCGCGATCTCAGCTTCACCCCCCGGGGGTATCCGTTCCGATAACGGGACCGCCTTCGAGCAACAAGGCGTCAACGCGGTAGTCGAGAGAACCCGAATCGGGATGCCGGTGAGGTTGCGGAGACGGAAGTTGTGCTTGACTTCTTGACCCCGAGCTATGAGAAATCCGAGATCATGCGTCGGTTCATCGACCAGGATAGATTGAGAGAGGGCCGTGGGGTTGGGTGGTTTGAATTTCTCGGCGAACTCCTCTCGATCGGATTTTTGGCAACCAACCAGTATTACTAACAGCAAAAAATATCGACCAATAAGACGGTAGACGCCGACCATACGCGCCATAAAAAAGGGGGGGGGAATTGGTTTGTTCGACGTATAAGCAAGTGAGCACGAATAGGGCCTCTGTTTAGAGGGCACGAAAGCAAAATAAGGCGTGAACTTTATCTTGCCCAATAATTGGCGGGACAACACGTCAAGTCAAGGAAAAAATTTGTGGCTCATGATCCCGGTTTGGTGGTCGGCCCTTGCCGGCTGTCCCTCGGGGTGCTGTAATCAGGGTGGAGGCGTCAGGCACACCGAGAGGCAACCGCGATGGACTTCCCGCTGACCGAGTTGATGG
>JAABUQ010001359.1_pt1 | contig 53324 bp, 38 predicted proteins | sample 5560001 | NCBI WGS metagenome assembly JAABUQ01 (sample SAMN10711888, study PRJNA513371) | rock metagenome | isolation source: Antarctica rocks | place: Antarctica: Victoria Land, Finger Mt nord | collected 2015-12-18
AACGAGGTAATTTTACCTCAACATCAGACCTCAAGCAGAAGCTTTTAGACTTTATTGCCTACTACAACCGCACGATGGCTAAACCATTTTTGTGGAAGTTTGAAGGCTACCCAGAGTCTGTCTAATCGTAACCGTTCAGGGGGGGATCAAAAAAACGTCCAATATGAAATCACACGTAATCAGTACGAAAACCAGTCTAGATTGGATTTATACCGGATAATTGTGAGTAGTCAAAAGTGCTATACTGGTCTGCAAATTGTCTTTTAGACATTTTAGGTACGATATTTTGATGCGCATAAAACCCAAAGCTTTTGCTTAGCAAGGCTTTGACGTTTATGCGCATGATGTACCCCCCCGTGAACGGTTACGTCTAATCTGGTGCGTTACTTCTGCCGAACTGCACTAGGTTAAACTGCGTCACATACTGAAGCTGATGAGAGCTGGTGCTAGATGAGATCTCAGGACAAGTACGAACTAATTAGGCAGGGTACAGATATTTGGAATAAGTGGAGAGAAAAAAATCCACAAGCAGATGTAATCCTCAGCGAGGCTAAACTTAGCGGGGCTAACCTCAGCGAGGCTAAACTTAGCGGGGCTAACCTCAGCGAGGCTAAACTGATCGGAGTTAACCTCAGCGGGGCTGACCTCAGCAAGGCTAACCTCAGCTGGGCTGAAGTTATGGTGGCTGCCCTCAGCGGGGTTGACCTCAGCGGGGCTGACCTCAGCGGGGCTGACCTCACTGGGGCTGACCTCAACAGAGCTAACCTCAGCGGAGCTAACCTCGACAGGGCTGACCTCACCGGGGCTAACCTCAGCGCGGCTAACCTCAGCGGGGCCAACCTCAGCGCGGCTAACCTCAACAGGGCTAACCTCATCGGGGCAGTTCTTAATGCGGCTAATTTAACCAGAACTCAAGCACTAGAAACTATCTTCACTGAAGCAGAATTAACTGGAGCCCATATTGAAGACTGGAATATCAACAGCGCTACAAAACTTAATAAGGTGATTTGCGACTATGTTTATCTGAAGCCAAGTCAAAAGGAACGTCGCCCTCACAATGGAAACTTTGCACCTGGAGAGTTCACAAAGCTATTCCAAACGGCATTAGAAACCATAGACCTTATTTTCCGTGAGCGAGTTGATTGGGACGCTATTGCCTATTCGTTCAAGAAAGTGGAAGTTGAAAACAAATATGCCGAGATAGACGTTTATAGCATCGAAAAGAGAGGTGATGGAGTTCTTGTAGTCAGTCTAAGTGTTTCTTCAGATTCAGACAAGACAAAAATTTATCATGACTTAACTCGGTTCTATGAATTAGCCCATAAAACAGTAGAGGCGCAATATCAAGGATTGCTTGAAGATCAAGATAAACCTATCAACCAGTTATTGAATTTAGTATATCAATCGAATAACAAATTCAGCAACTGCTAAAACAATTGGATCTGGTGCTAACGTGATCGCGACTAATGCAACTGCTCCCTAAGGCGGTTGCGCCAATTACATTACGGGGTTGAGCCAAAGGACTGTCCGGTACGCCAAATATCACTACACTCTTTGGCAAAAATTATAACCACAAGAGTTAGTTTAAATTCTTAAATTTTGATATAAATATCTATGGATAAAATGTATATGGATAACTTTTACTTATAAAAGGCAGCGCAGGTGGTTTTCACAACACTCGGAGCCCCAGCTAACATACTAGAAGGGAAGCGATCGCTATTGCCAAGCTTCTTGTCAAGCCCTTAAAGTCTTTTAGCACCATCAAAGGAGCTGAGCATGAGCGAAAAAACGACGCGGCGCACTTTTCTAATGACTAGTGTGGCTGTTGCTGGCGGGATTGTGGGAGGTGCTGGCTTGCAACACAATGTAACCAACACCGCTACACCACCAGGGAAGATACCAGAAAGATTGCTGGGACGCACTGGAGTACAGCTACCCATCTTCGGATTGGGGGGAGCGGGTCAAACGCCGCTATCATCGGACAAAGCCGAGGGTGATGCCGTGGCGCTGATCCAAAGAGCGTTGGAACTTGGCATTCGTTACTTTGATACTGCCTCCAGTTACGGGCCGAGTGAAGACTATTTGGGCAAAGTGCTGCCAGCCCAGCGCTCAAAGTTGTTTCTAGCCAGTAAGACGGCTCTAAGAGATCGTGATGGTGCGTGGCGAGAATTGGAGCGATCGCTCAAACGCCTAAAAACCGATCACCTGGACTTGTGGCAGATGCACCACGTCTCTTTTGTGCAGGAATTGGATACCATCTTTGGTCGAGATGGGGCGATTCATGCCTTAGAAGAAGCGATGCAGCAGAAGCTGGTACGCTTTGTTGGCATTACAGGTCACCACGACCCAAGTGTGATTGCAGAAGGGTTGCGGCGGTATCCCTTTCACACTGCCCTTATTCCAGTCAACGCAGCAGACAAACATCATCCGCACCCCTTCATCCCGGTGGTACTGCCAGTAGCTCAAAAGCAAAACGTGGGTGTGATTGCTATGAAAGTACCGGCTTACGGTCGGTTATTCAAGCCCGGTGGGCTGGAGGGTATGCATCAGGCACTAGGATACACTATGTCGCAGCCTGGGGTTAACTGTTGCACAGTTGCGGCTGAAACGGTAGCTCAGCTAGAACACAATGTCAGTGTGGCTAAGGCTTTCGCGCCACTCACAGCTAAGGAGATGAGAGCGATTGAGCAACGCACTGCCGCCATCTGGGAGGACAGTACCTTCTTTCGCGCTTGGACTTAATGTACCAATTGACTCCTGTTCATAACATAACTTCTTGGCGTAGGCGACCATCTTCCATAGAGATTATGCGCTCTGCGATATCTAAAATTCGGTTGTCGTGAGTCACCATGAGAATGGCACATCCCTGTTCTTTAGCCAGTTTTTGCATTAGCTCCACCACATCTCGACCTGACTTACTGTCTAAGGCAGAGGTAGGTTCATCAGCTAAGACCAATTTGGGGCGACTTACTAGAGCGCGGGCAATGGCTACCCGTTGCTTTTGCCCACCAGAGAGATCAGGCGGGTAGTAATTCACGCGGTTACCCAATTTAACCGCATGGAGCATAGCTTCTGATTTGATGCGAGCTTCGTGATCGGCAATATCTTTGTGCATTTCAAGCGACATTTGGACATTCTGCCGAGCTGTTAAGAATTCCAGTAAATTGTGAGATTGGAAAATATAGCCAATTCGGCGACGGACTTGCACTAATTCTTCATTACTGGCTCCACGAAGCTCCTTTCCTAGAACTTTGACACTTCCCTCTTGGAGAGAGCGCAAACCGCCAATCAAAGTCAGCAAAGTAGTTTTACCAGACCCCGATGGCCCAGTCATAATCACAATTTCTCCAGATTTTAGTTCGAGGTTAATGTCAAATAAAATTTGGCTCTGTAATGACCCTTCACCAAAGTATTGATTGACATTTCTAATGGAAACAACAAGTGGTTGAGACGTCGGTTGAGTAAGTTCCATAAAAAATTTAGAAAATATCAGCTGGATCAGCAGAGCGTAGTTTACCCATCGCAATAGCACCAGAAACGAAACACATTAAAGTGACCGAAGTCAATACTAATAATGCCTTATCAAAACTCATAAGAACTGGTAAATGCGTGGCTTTATTTGCTATGTCATAAAGACCCAAAGAAAGAGCAAATCCTGGGATGTAACCTAAAACTGCTAGGAACGAAGCTTGTTGGAATACCACACCCAGTAAGTAGTTATTTTTAAACCCCATTGCTTTTAGGGTTGCATACTCCATCAAGTGATTAGAAATGTTACTATAAAGAATTTGATAGACAACGGCTACACCAACAATAAACCCCATTGACACACTCAAGTTAAACACAAAACCAATGGGCGTTCTTATCGCCCAATATTGTTTCTCCATATTGATAAATTGGTTTTTTGTCAGGACGAAAACATCTTTAGGTAGGCTAGTTTCCAAAGCTCGATGAACTTGTTGAATATTAGCACCAGGTTTGAGAGTAATTGCGCCCACATCTATCTTTTCTGCCTGACGGGTTGGAAATGTTCGGAGGAATGTTAAGTAATTCATAATTAAATTACCATCAACTCCAAAAGAATTCCCTAGGGTAAATAAGCCGACAACTTTTACTCTGTATCCAACGGCTTGATTGTAATCAAATATCTCAATCTCCACTTTTTTCCCTTGATCAAATTCCTGAGATATCGGCCCAAATTCAACCCTGGACTTTCGGTCAAATAGAGCCACATCAGGGAACTTTATTTTATCCAAATTTTGATTTACTTCAGGTAATCCCAACGCTGGTTTGGCCGGATCAATACCGATAACGTATATAGTGTTCTTCTGACCATCTTGGGGATTTTTCAACTTGGCGAACGCAAAATATAAAGGGCTAACTGACTCTACACCATCAAAGCCTAGAGTCTGGTACAAACGAGAGCGGGAGAAAGCTTGCTGGGAGGTTAAAGCTCTATACTGAGTACTGATTAAAAACAAATCTCCTTTTAGATTTGAATGCAAAAGTGTAGAACTTGTATAAAGAGCATCCTGAAACCCAACTTGCATGAATATCAGAATGACAACAAAAGCAATGCCTGCCAAAGTTACTAGGAATCGAAGTGTTTGTCGGGTTAGTTGTAGCCAAGCCAAAGGTATAGCAAGCATCATTGTTTCAGGATCACAGAATGTGGATTATTTATTTACTTGACAATATTTTCTGTTCAGGTACTACATGAATTACCGTCTGCACCTGTAAGTTTGTTAAGCCTTCAACTCGCTTACTACTTGACTGATCCAGACGGATTTTCACTTCAACAATTTTGTGATCTGTATCTGCTGTTGGATTGGTATTGAAGACGTTTTGTTTGCTTACGTGGAGACCAATATAGCTGACGAGTCCGGTTAAGTCGCCTGGAAAAGCTTCGCTATGAACGGTGGCCTTTTGACCTAGACGCACTTTTTGAATATCAGTGTCATAGACTTCTGCTACCACATACATTTGGTTGGTTTGTCCGAGGTCGGCAATCCCGTTGTTGCCAATAATTTCTCCCGGATAGGTATAAATTTTCAGGATTTGACCGTTGATCGGAGCTCGGATGGAGGTTATAGCGGTTTGCATTTGAGTGCGATACACCGCAAGTCAAGCCCTATATGACATTGTCCTGCTGATGCTGTACTTCATCCGAACGCAAACCGCTATAAATCCAGTTGTGCCTGAGCCTCTTGAACTGCCGCCAAGTCTTTGTCAACGTCTGCTTGCGCTGCCTGCACATCCGTAGGACGGACTTCAGCAATACTCTCCAGCTTGGCTTCGGCCTCGCTTTGCTGCTTTCGATTAGTTGCTATAGTACGGTTGAGCGTGGCTTTGGCCTCGTTAAGCTGCTCTAGAAAAGTATCCACGCTCAAACGCTTACTATCTGCTTGGGAGGCTGAGATAGCACCGTTTTTGTATAAATCCTGGTAGCGCTGATTATCGGTTTGGGCGTTACGCAACTCATATTCTAAGCGAGCGAGCGTCGATTTTTGAGTGGCAATTTGTCCGCTTAACTCAGCCTGGAGGTTAGCAATTGTCGCTCTTTGAGCACTGATGTCTCCTGCTTTCGCCCCTGCTCTTACCTGAGCTAGATGAGCTTGGTCAACTTCGACTTGTTTTTGGGCCTGTTTTAAGCCTGCAACGCGGAGATCATGACTGGCAAGAATCGCCACCACTTGCCCCACCCGAACCTTTTGTCCTTCCTTCACCAAGAGTTGCTTCACTTGCTCACCTTGAAGGGCATTGGGAGCAGACAGATGAATCACTTGTCCTTGAGGAGGCTCTAGACGCCCTAGAGCACCAACATTAGTGATAGCAGGCTCACTCTTGGGGAGATTTGAGGCGATACTTGGAGGGGTACGGCGAACTTTGTCCAAGACGATGTACAAAGAAAGTGCCCCAGTGGTTAAAGACATAGCAACTAGCAAAATTGCAGGCCACTTACCTACAACTTTGATTAATGGTTGCCTTTGGTTATGATTGATAGAGCTCATTTTTTTACAACTTGCGATAGTTCATTGAATCAATTTTTGGAGATCTGTTGAAAGCAGCCATTCCTGTGTGCGCTGCATTCCTTCTGCCAAATCAATTTTGGGTTCATAATTTAACAGACTTCGGGCTTTTGAAATGGAATAAGCATGGGGCCGAGTCAGAAAATTTATAGCCTCCGGCAGAGTATCGGCTTTTTTACCCAAAACTGTATTCCCAAGGCAGCGCAGCCGGAGCAGAAACTTGATCACATCTGCTGGCCAAGAAAAGGGCGCAGGTACACCTGCGATTTCCGCTAGGCAGGTAAAATACTCTTTCCAGGAAGTTTCTTGTCCATCAGTGATATTAAAGGCTTCTCCATATGCTTCTTTTTCTATAGCAAGAAAGATGGCATCGATCAGATTGTCCACGTATACATGGTTCATGATTCCTCGTCCGCCATTTGCCAACATAAATAATCTTTGGCGCATTAATAAAAGCGGTCGGACTATCCAGAATATGCTTCCAGGTCCGTAAACATCTCCCGGTCTAATAATGATAATGCCGAAGTCTGGCGGGGCGTTAAGTTGTAAGAGTTCCTTTTCGGCTTCTATTTTTGTCTGACATTTTGTCTGACAGTAAGGATTATTCTCGCCACAGAGCGGTTCTGCTTCTGTGACTTGATCGGGATAGTTGAAGCCGTAGACCATAACGCTTGAGAGATGCACAAAGGTTTTCGCGCCAGCATCTCTAGCCGCTGTGGCTATATTGATGGTGCCGCCGACATTTACCTCACGAAAATGCTCAAGTACCCCACTTTCTTTGGCAACGGCAGCCGTATGCAGAACTATGTCCACTCCCTGGCAAGCCTGTTTGGCAGCAGCTGGATCGGTGATGCTGCCAATAGTCACCTCAGCACCTAGTTTTTGCGCTTTTTTGGCCTTATAGGCGGAATGTTGCAGCCCTCGAACCTGCATCCCTTGCTCTATAGCGAGCTCGGCAGCGCGCAAGCCGATAAATCCGCCAATTCCAGTAATGAGGATGGTTTTGTTTTTGAGGTTCATGGGGCTCTCCTAGTAATAGAGGGGGAGAGGGGGAGCTCTTCCCCTCAATCCAAGGGTTCGTAGTTGCAACGCTACAGTTTAAATTCTCTTATCGCCTACTTTTGCCTTGAGAGCAGCAAAATGCCTTCCACCTAATTCGATTTGCTGCTGTGCACACCCAGCCTTCAATCTTTCTACGAGATATTCCAAATCATCGGCTATAAAATTTGTCCCATGGTCTGGTTCGATCAAACTAGCTAAGACCATATTTCCAGCCTGTTGATTCGCTAAGCTGGAAATACCCAAAAAATTGAGTACTCCTGATTCATAGGTGCCACAAGGTACGGAAGGATTGTGGACTCCAACGCAATATTCATTTGGTCTAAACCACTCAAAGTCTGGGTAGCCGTGGAAATGGACAATTGGTGCCCCATTTCTAATTAAGTGCGGTGTGTATAAAGCTGCAGCAAGAGTTATTCCCATCATGACGTACAGATCAAAAGAAGGCTTGATATCCACTACTTCAGGATCAATTCCCTGAGGCAGTTGGAGAAATAACTTTTCTTTCAAGCCAATTCTAGTAATGTCACTCTCGAGACTCAAGTCTGTTTTGTTGGCGCCGGAACGCGAGCTGACAAGCCAGATATCGGGGATTTGCTTATATACGTATTCCTCTCCTATTTTAATTTTTACATACCGTCTGGCTATTTCATTCTGACGAACCTCATCAAAACTGAATCCCTTAACAGCAATTAGGCGCTCCCACTCAGCCTCATTGATCTCCTCAGCCCCAACGAATTGTGGAGCTTCAGCATAGGCAACAAAGCCGTAAGATACACCTGTTCTGCCATTCATGATGGCGTTGACAATATCTCTATGCGACTTTCTTTTAATAACTTCACTCAGCTTTGAACCAGGAGGAAATAGACCTGTTGAGGCGAGCGTCTTACCCAATGCCACTAATTTGTTGGCATAAATAGATTGAGTCGGATTGTATTCTCCGATCTCAAATCGGCTCGGTGACAGTGGCATGATCGGAACAAAAACTTTCGGAATCAGTGAGTTTAAGACAAATCCGTCTAGCTCATCTCTGGGGAATATAGAATCCGAAAGATTCATGTTTAAAATTGAAAGATTCTCTGGCGAAACTCCAATTACGATTTCCGAAAATGTTCTAACTAGAGTCTTTAAACCAATACCAATTTTATGTTGGTAAGTTAGCTGGGGGTTGACAAACTCCGACTCTAATTCGGTGAGCATAATCACCTGAGTATTAGACGGATCTTCAACGTATTTTACTGCATGATCTTCGGCCCAACCCGTCAATTTAGCAATTCCAGAAACAGACAATTTTCGCTGCTTTAAAACAAAACGACAATAAAAGTAATACAGCTTTTCTGCTGTAAAAATTTTCGCTTTCTTTCTTAAACAAGGTGGTGGTTCAACATCAATTACTGCATTAATCTCTGCTTTCACCACCCTCATTTTGAGGCTCTTTTTACGCTTAATAAGTGGTAGATTTATTTCATAATTAAAATCGGTTGTAGCTTCGTGCCAGGGGGCAATTTTGACCCCATGGTTCCGCAGCTTCACTTCCAATTCTTCTCTAAATCTGATGATTTCTTCATTTCTGTACCCCTGAGGCAAAGGTCTAAAGGTAACTGTTAGCTTTTGAGCCATAGCTTCAGGAGCAATAATTGGTGGCTTAAAGTCCGCAGCTGATTGCTCAACAAAACCGCCAATTAAACGACCGATTGTTTGCAGGCTCAGTCCCTGACTCAGAGGTACGGGAGTAGAGCCAAGAGCGACATCCATCTCACGCAGAAGGGCTAGGAGTTCTGCCTTGCGCGTCGCCAGTTCAGTGCGCAGTTCTGGCGTTAGTACCCCCTTGGGAGAACGAATACTTAGTTTGTCATTATCGACCCACAACTGAACACCCTGTTGGGTAAGGTTGGTCAAAAGTTCGGATGTGTTCATAGTCTTAAAATCTCCTAATCATTCGGCGGTGTCACCTGTTCAAGCACAGCGGCGGCGTTCAGAGTTCAAACATCTCTGACTCCGAACCAACACATTCTTCGGCTAAGCGATCGGCAAGGGATTCAATAGTGGGGTAATGCCATAGCAGGATAGGAGACAGCTTAAATCCCAGCAGCTTCTCGGCTTGGCTGGCAAGCACCATAATTTGGTTGGAATCTAAGCCGTAGCTGTCGAAAGGCTCTCGAACATCGACCTCTTCGGGTTCGATTTTTAGCAACTCGGAAAGACGAGAGACTAGCCAGGCTTGAATATCTTCTGCGGTATAAGACTGTTCGACAGTAGGATCGGGAGTCAAGGTCATGTGTACACCTCTTAGGTCAAAGGAACTGGGCAATACTGAGAGTAGTGAGCTGGAAGAAGCAAGCCCTGCATTTTCAAACTTTGCATCCGGTATAAGAAGGCAGCTCCAGTCATGATGTGGTTAGCAACATCAACCACGCGCCGATTGTGCGGCTCAGCCAGATAAGAACCCCGCACCCAGTTATTGAAGCTGCCCATCGCCGGTCCACACCAGATTTGATAGTCCATTTCCCGCCCTTTTTCCCCAGAGTTAGACCAGCGGGACGACAATCCTAGATAGGAGCGGAAAATTAGCGCCATCTTCATCTTGGGATTGTTGAGTGCCTTGGTGATTTTATCGGGATTCCGTTTGGACACATAAGCTACGGTATCCTCCCAAACGGTTTCCAGACTCCGGCGAAAAATTTGTGTTTCTAGTTTCTCTCTTTCCGAGACAGGCATGTCTGCAATCGAGTCATAGGTTTTGTACAACTCAAATAGTTTCTGTGCCCGCATCGGGAAGAGGGTGCCGCGTTTGAGAACTTGAAGTTTTACCCCCATTTCAAACATGTCTCCAGCCGGAGCCATCATGACATCAGGCATCTCGGCTTGCGCCAACAATTGCTTGGTATGTCCAGAAGTGCCAGCTTCAACGCACGACTGGTTAATGGAGCCAGTCACCACATAGGCAGCACCCATCATGAAGGCAGCTAAGGCTGATTGTGGAGTGGCAATTCCTCCGGCTACTCCGACTCGGACGGGTCTGTCGTAACAATATTTTGACTGAATTTCATCTCTCAATTCCAAGATGGAAGGCAACAGACAGACCAGAGGTCGATTGTCTGTATGACCACCAGAATCCGCCTCCACTGTGATATCATCAGATAGGGGAATTTTGGCAGCCAGGGTGGCCTGTAACTCAGTGATGAGGCCAAGCTCTACTAGTTCTTTGAGAATTTTGGTAGGAGCGGGTTGGAGAAATTTGGTCGCGACTTCTCGGCGGGAAATTTTGGCAATAATTTTGTTTTTAATCTCGATTTCCCCAGCGGGATTTAGAGTAAGTCCAGCGGCGCGGTAATAAACTATGTTGGGAGTCAAATCCAGGAATGCCGAAGCTTCTACGGTTCTCACACCATACTTGAGATACAAATCAACTGAACGGCGTTCAATCGCCGGTTCACTGGGACTGTGGAGTAAATTAAATGCGTATGGTCCCTGTGGCAGGGCTTGTTGAATGCGATTAATAGCTGCTTCGACACGGGAAGGACTTAGCCCGCCAGAGCCAAATGAACTCAAAAGTTTCTCTTTCCCTAGAGCAATGACCAGTTCCTCAGAAGCAATGCCTTGGGCCATCGCACCGGCGGTATATGCATAGTTCACACCGTGAAAGGCTAGGAAATTTGGGTCGCCCAACTGTTGAATCCCAAGTGGTGGAACAGCTATCAGCATTTCCACTTGGCCCTTTTTACCATTAGTGGAATAGCGCAGGTCACCTTCGTTGGTTACGCCGATCTGTCCTTCACCCCTCACAATATAACAAGGTTTATCTAAATTCAACAGTTTAGCCTTTATGCCTGCCTGATTAAAAGACACACAAGCTAGGAGGCCTTGCCAATCTTGATTTTGCTGGTGAAAACAGCCGGATAATTGCAGACCATTATTGTTTTTATTCAGAACCGCGTCTACGCTTATCACGTTTTTTTGTCCTCTAATTACAGTAAATGAATTGCGAGGGGCTGGTGTTCATGTATCGTGTTTACATTCCAGAAACTTCCTGATCTGGCAATGGTTCATTACTGATGTCAACCAAGGACTCTCTCTCAATAACCTGTTGTAAAAACCCAATTTGAAGCTGAATTATTTCGCTTATTTGCCGCAATGATTCCTGGCGCGCTTGTAAAAAAGCAGCGTGGATTTTGGTGACGCTGGTATTGTTATCACTTACCTGTTGATACTGAGGGTTACGTAAATCAGGCAGCTCCGACATCAGGCTTGAAGAATGAGCCGAGCTGGAATTGCCGTTAGCATCATCACAAGCTGGTGTTGTTATAGAAGAGGCAGTGCCGTGGGCGGGTTTCCCGACTTGAGGAGCCATCTGTGTGTGTATTTCTCCCCCGTTGAGCGGACTGGCGTGCGACTGTCTCGGCTCATTTGTTGGCGGCAATTGTAGCCCGGCGTGAATAACATTGTGATTTGTTGTGCTAGGAGCCGGAATGGGTTGATGTTCCTGCTTCGTTGTAATTCCTTTGTCAGATTGTAATTCTTCTTGAGGATAAAAGCTGTTGTCAATGATACTTTTTTCTCCTTGATCATACAGTAATGATAGATCCACAAAAACCCGATGACTCAGGAGCTTTGCCAGCGCTCTGACAATAGAAGTATGATCGTCTACACCTCTTCTATTGAGCACGATTGTGACGTGTTCTTTCTGTTTGAGGGTTTCACCAATCCATCTAGAACAGTTACCGCCAACGCCAGTTTCGATAAATATTCTGGCCCCATCTTCATAGGCTCGGTTAATTAGCCGAGGAAAATCAAGCTGTTGACATAGGCATTTGCCAATGTTGTGAGCAACAGCATCACTCTCGAGGGGAATGGGTTGGTAATCCCCTGCGGAATAAAAAATATTCTCCGGTACGTTTTGGATAGGTAAGGTGTTCACTTTGACGAGTTCATTGTATTCAGAGGTCATGGCCTCGCAATGAATCACCTGGTCGAAGGGGGTAGGGAAACCCTCGCAATTCAAGCTCTCAATCACCCTCCGAATGGCTTGTGGATCGCCTGCGATCGCTACTTCTGTTGGTGTATTGATATGAGTCAAATAGACGCGGTTCTCATGTTTGAGGCGTTCCCTGACCTGGGATGGCTCAGCCATAAGAATATAGGTACTCCAAAACTCGCCAGTATCGTCCTGTTTTTGGGGTAATCCCCAGTAATCGCGAACCGCGTTCTTAGGACCAGACAACCGGGTTCTAAACAGAGGGGATGAGTTCAAGGCATCACTAGCTTGGTTGTAACTGGTCCAGACACTCTGGGCATACATCATGCTAATTTCGCCCAAGCTGTAGCCAAAGGTACACTGGGACCGGACTTGAAAATAATCCCTCATAACTGTAGTGATGAGTCCGGCATAACCGGTTCCAGATTCCAGCATTGCTAGTGGATCCTCTGTCAACTGCTTTTCGAGGGCCTCCAGTTGCCTTTTTGACAATGGTTTCAAGCTTCTTGGATAGAGAAGTTTTTCTATATTGGCGACACGGCTGTAAACACTCTTGATTACCGGGTCATCGTAAATCTTGGGAAACAAGCGGAAGAGATTGCGGGCTAGTCCGATATAAGAATTGAAGGCACCAGGGTAAACGAAAGCGATGGGGGATGAGGCCAAGAAGCCCCCGCTATCGGCTAACCTACCCCGTTGACCCAGCGGGTTTGCCGTGAAATAGCTCCCTACAGGAGTTTGCCAGTCTTCCCCGCGCTCAAAGGCTTTGTTCACACCCTGAAGGGCACGCTGGATCTCTCGCAGCAATTCATCTTTATTGCGTCCGAGAATCGCTAGTGCATATGTTGCCTGAGAACGCTTTTGAAACGCTGCATAGGTAAGATGTGCGGCAGCGGATAGAGAAGAGCAATTTTCGATAGTTTCTTGTAGAGCGCCAAGCTGTTCTAGTAAAGCTGAGCGCTCCAAAGCAGCGAGCGGGAAAAGATAAAAAGGCGTTTGCTCTAGATACCGGCTGTGGCGCTCTTTCTGGCTTGGGTACTCCGACAAAATTAAATGTGCGTAAGTCCCATCTAACCCCATGCTGTTAATAGCAGCTACTCTTCTAGTAGCTCCTTGTTTTAAAAACCATGGTCTGGATTCAGCCGCTACATAAAACGGACTTCCCTGCCCAACCTCTGGGCTCAAAAACCCTAAACTCTTTGGACTAGACCCTTGGGGTGATGCCGGAATGTATCGGTGATAGAGGCAGAGTGCAGTTTTGATCATGCTGGCTATTTCTGAGGCAGCATAGGTGTGACCGACATTAGCCTTGACACTGCCAATCGCACAACTTAAAGCCGCGCCAGTTGCCTGGTAAGCCTGGAGCAAACCCTTAATCTCTAACTCATCTTCCGGTTGAAATCCGCTGGCGACAACTTCCAAGTAACTGACGTCTTCCGGTTTGATCCCTGCCAGATTGAAAGCATGTTCACAGGCTCGCGTTACCGCTGCATGCCTATCCAGTTCTTTGGAGGGATTGCTTTGCACGAGACTGATGGCGTCAATCACTGCATAAATGTGATTCTGAGCTGGTGAAGCTATTTCGTGGAGCTGCAATACCACGGCGAGCGCGCCTGGGCCTACCATCTCAGCCGTAGCAACAGCACCTACAACAACAGCGTGTACTTCCCTGTCAGCAAGTAACATCTGGGCAACTTCCAGGGTTTTGAAAGCGGCATTTCCTCCCAGGGCAATAACAACAGCCACATTTCCCCCTTGAGCCAGTCCCGCATCTCTCAGGGCATTATCAACCACCTGGCGAATCAATAGTTGTTGAGAGTTTAGTAGTGTTGCTTCATCAGACGTTACTTTCAAATACCAAGGATTAATTTCCCAATCTTTGATATCGGCTTTCTTTGGGGTTTCATCACCTGAAGAAGCAGGTGATATCAATTGTTCTTGGGCTTCTATCCCGTCATAAATACTGCGGTCAAAAGCATCCAATTCCTGACATGAACCCCAAAATACGTCCATGCCTACAAGCGCCATTTTGGTAGTTTTACCCATCACTGAGCTCCTAATTTTCTGCACTAACCCACAACAGATTTAGCCCCATCCAGCTGCTCTATACTTCCACCGCGTAACGTGATGAACTGCGTTTTGATTTCAAAGGCAAAATGGTTCCCTTCGCCCCCAGCATACGTGAGTAGATTTGCCCTTCAAGATTGTGGGCTATGACATCAGCAACAACAGCCGCATCGGTTTTAGACTTGACTTCACAAGAAACATAAAAGGTTTCATCAAATGGAATGGCTGCGAACTGCTCAACCTTTTTAATTTCTGAAGGCAAACAACCTGTTTCAAAAAAATGCTGCACCCAAATCCACAGTGAATGTACCTGAACGTCGGCAATATAGGGATTGCACGTTTGGACTGGAAACTGCCCTTGCTGCCTTTCTCCAACTCTGGGCAAAAAGCATTCTAGGGTAATTTTTTCCGCATTGATATTTAAGACCTTTTTTACTCCTTGAAAGGAAGGACCATGAAATAAGCTTAAGCCCCCGCTTTGATACAGCGATGAGCTAGATATGGGGCTGGGATGATCCTCTGCAACATTCAAAGAATCATAAGTGGGGAGGACAGGAATTTGTCGCATCAGCTTGAGCTGGGTACTGTAATGATAACGAATTTTGCCTTCTTGGTTTTTACTCCAGATTTTGGCATCAAACTCGATTTCGTTGGCATCGCTTTTAGCGAGTTCTTTCAGCTCCAGAATGTATTGGCTTACCAGATTATTATCAAAGATAATCCCCTTTAAAACCTTGTAGTTAGCGCAACTAAAAAACTTGTAACCGGGATAGAGTTGCTCACAGGTATTGGCAATCCATGACAGGGAACAAGTGGCTGGTAAAACTGGATTACCGGCGATCACATGATCCTGCAAGAAGGGATTAGCTGCTAACGTTAATCGGCGATGAATCTGGAACGCTTGCAAATCTGAGGTCGATGCCTCAGGTGTAAATATCAACGGACTACCAATCAGCACCTGCACGGTTTCTTGATTCGCTGGCTCTAGTTCGTCAACTAACATTTGACTGCCGATATCGATGGGAATAGTCTCGATATTCCGCTCAGCAAAAGCTTTCTTTAATTCCGCCGATACCATGCCACTATCCCAGGGTCCCCAGTTAATCGCAGCTACGCGACAGTTTGGATAATTGCCCTTGACAAGATAGGCTGACTTGTTGAGAATCTCATTCGCGATCGCGTAGTCTGACTGACCTACATTCCCGTAAAACCCAACCACCGAGGAAAACAGAACCAAATAATCAAGTTGACTGGGGCTCACACAGCTGAGCAGGTTTTCTAAACCTTTTACCTTGGCATTGTAAACAGTTTCAAAATCCCGCTCCGATTTTCTCTCAATCCGTTTATCGGCTAAATTGCCAGCCCCATGAATAATTCCTGTGACTGGTCCTGTGCGTTGCACCGCAGCTTCCAGTTTCGACTTGAGAGCGCTCAAATCGGTCACATCCACACTGAGATATTCTGCTTGTCCACCCGCCTGCTCGATGGCAGAGAGTGTTTTTTCAATCTCCCGCTTAGATGAAATGGCATTAAATTCATGCTGCACCATCACAGGGGTAGGCTTTTCTCCTTTTGCGAGGAAATCCTCCATCAGCCGCTGTTTCAATTCCGATTCACTAGAGCAGCCTACAGCCCATGTGGGTTCATCAGCAATTGCCGAACGCCCTAGCAGGATGAATTGGCATTTCTTTTGCTTCGCTAGCTCGATGACGCACTCAGCCGTGATGCCTTTGGCTCCGCCGCTGACGAGAAAGACAGAAGTTGACGAAATTTGGCTTTTCATATTAAGCATCCTTACTCTCGGTTACGGTGTCTGGTTAGCACACTAGGGTGGTTCGCCCCTGCAAGCTATATCCAACTTCAGTGATCAAACGATTAGGATCGTGGATCTCGGTGAGGATGCATTGAACCGATTGTGGTGTATCCAAATCGGGACTCAGGTCGAGCGCCCGACAAAACACGGGTTCCCATTCCTGGTTCAAGCTTTTGGTTAGTCCGAACAAGCCTCCGCCGATGGCACCGAAGTTGGTTTTTCCTCCTGTACCCAACTCCCCATCAAGATGAGCAACGGTGAGGAAACAACTGTGTCCCTGACGTGCGGCTTCATTTAGCGGTTGTTTGAGATGTTTTGCGAGCAGAAAAACCTGCTTTAGGAGAGCTTTTTCCACTTCTAGGTAGCGGGGCTCCTGGCTTTGAACGTCCTGACTGACAGGATTTAGATGAATGAAAGCGCCAATGGCACCATGCTCAGCAGCGATCGCTACCAACTGTTGTTTCAGATGCTCCTCGCTTAAATCTTCCAGCACCACGCGAGTCATGCCGGTAGGCAAAGGTGAGCGATCGGCAATCAAGCTTTGGGGAAAACTTAAGACAACAACTTTCCAGCCACGTTCTGTCAGCTGTGCCGCCAACTTAGAAGTAGTGAGGGAGCCATCATCGGTCAGCAAGCCAATATGGTTCTCAGGTAAGGTGAAATCCAAGAAATCAGGTTCAGGGAGGACCTTGAGTCGGACTGGACTGCGAAGAATATGGTGATTTTGCTCAGGTTGCTGGCTCTCTGGCTCATTCTGGAGGATTATTTTTTCAGCCGAGTCAGCCTGCTGTTGGAGATACTCAACGATTTGACCAATGGTACGCAGTTCGGCAAGATCTTCAGGATTCGGCCTTGGCAAGTCGGGGAATAGCTCCAGCAGTGCGCCGAGGATTTCGACGCGTTTGATCGAATCAATCCCCAAATCCGCCTCCATGTCCATCGAAAGCTCCAGCATTTGGACTGGGTAGCCTGTCTTCTCACTGACGACGGCGAGCAGAGTTTCACTCAGGGCGCTAATATCAATCGCTACCAGTGGTGGGGTGAAGAGCGTTGCTGCTGACTCGGGCGGTGCGGACATGATGTCGGGTGTTGGCACCACCGTCACCAGACTCTCTTGAACTAGTGTTGAGCCATTTGAGCCGTTGCTGGAGCCATGGCTGACAGCGGGGTCAGGGCTGGTTACATGCCCGTTGCTAGACACAGCAATCGGTGCGGTTATGAAGAGTTGGGGGCTATCCTGCTCAGCAAGATCTGTTTCTTTGGCAATAGTAAATACCGAGTCACCCTGCTGTTGCATATAATCAACGATTTGACCAATGGTACGCAGTTCAGCAAGATCTTCAGGATTCGGCCTTGGCAAGTCGGGGAATAGCTCCAGCAGTGCGCCGAGGATTTCGACACGTTTGATCGAATCAATCCCCAAATCCGCCTCCATGTCCATCGAAAGCTCCAGCATTTGGACTGGGTAGCCTGTCTTCTCACTGACGACGGCGAGCAGAGTTTCACTCAGGGCGCTAAAATCAATCGCTACCGCTGGTGGGGTGAAGAGCGTTGCTGTTGACTCCGGCGGTGCGGACATGAGGTTGTCGAGTGTTGGCGCGTAACTCTTCGCTTCGCCTTCGGCTAACGCCACCAAACTTGCTTGGACTAGTGTTGAGCCATTTGAGCCGTTGCTGGAGCCATTGCTTGCAACCGGGTTTGGGCTGGTTACATGCCCGTTGGTAGATACAGCAATCGGTGCGGTTGAGAAGCGTTGCGGGCTATCCTGCTTGGCAAGTTCTGTTTCTTTGGCAGTAGTAGGTATAGCAGCATGACTATCCTGAAAGCTGACAAAGGGTTTGGCGTGAGCAGTAGAATCGCCATTGATCAACACGTCATATTGTTGCTGAAGCAATTGGAAAAAGTTGTTGGCGTAATCCATCTGATGCTTCAGGTAATGCTCATGGATGCGCAAGGTTTCAGCTTGATGATGGTGAAACCGCATCATGCTGCGCTCTGAGCTTTGGATTACAACTCCCTGCGTTTGAGGTGGTTGAGCCGCAGATTTACCATTGGCAAACAACATGTTCTGCTGCTGCATCAGTTGGAAGAAGGTTTTGGCATATTCTGTCTGATGCTGCAGAGATTGTTCGTGTACTTGCAAAATATCACCTTGATGGTGATTAAATTTTTCCATGCTGTACTCTAAACTCTCTAAAACCCGTTGATAATTCAAAGGCATTTCTGTCATTGGTTGCCTATGAGGCTCAGGGGTTGTTTGATAATTTAGAGGCATTTCTATCATTGGTTGCCGCTTCGGTTCAGGGCTTGGTTGAGGAGGCATCATCGGCTCAGGGGATTCTGTCATGCGAGTTGTAGCCAAGATTAGAGCCTCCGTCTTTTCGCTCTGCTTAATGCCGTTTGCAATCGGTGCAGGTTTGGCCTCAGAGCCATTCAAGGTATCAACCATATTCACTTGATGCCCATCTCGCAAAGCTGTTTCAAATGCCAATTTCGATTTTTCTGACACAAAGTTGCTGCTGTTTAACCGCACAGTCAACATATTGGATTTGTTAGCCTCAGGGGTTTTAGCAGGCACTTGGTAGGGGTCCAGGTTGGTTAGAGTCAAACCGGCCACGCGCAACTGCATAACGGCTTCTCGCAATTGACGATCGCTATCCTTTTGCCGACTCCCATTCAATGCCACAGCTAGATGGGGTTGCTCGCCGAGGATATCTTTCACCAGGTTGGTCAGAATATTCCTAGGCCCGAATTCAATAAAGAAATAACCACCGTCAGCATAGATGTTTTCGATCTCACGCTTAAAAACCACCGAATTGATCAGATGTTCTTTCAGAGTTTTTTGCAGAGATTTCGGTTCGGTAGGATAACGCTTTCCTGTCACATTGGTGTAGACCGGGATCTTGGCATCTCTGAAGGTAATTCCCTCAATTGCCTCGGCAAAAGGTTTTTGGGCCTGAGCGACAAGCGGTGTATGAAAAGCTGCCGAAACACTTAGCAAGACGGCAGTAAGCCCTTGCTCAGTCAAAGCCTTTTGGACTTTGGTGATTTCTGACTTGGCTCCTGCCAACACCACCTGAGTATTGGAATTCAAATTAGCAATGGTGACCTGGGGAAAATCCTTTACTACTGCTTCCACCTGCAAGACATCCCCCATCACAGCCAACATGGCTCCCGCATCAACATTGGGGTCATTTGGGGTAGCCATAGCTTGACCCCTGGCTTTGACTAGGAAAAAGTAGTCTTCATCACTCAAAACTTCAGCAGCCCAGAGCGCGGTCAGTTCTCCGAAGCTGTGCCCCGCGACAAAATCGGGTTTGAACCCAGCCTGTTGCAGTATTTTGTAGAGGCCGACGCTAAACGCCCCAATCGCTGGCTGGGCATATTCGGTGCGCGTCAGCGCATCCACTTGGGCGTGCCTTTGAGTTGTATCAAACACCGGGCGAGGGAAAACTGTGTCTGAGAGGGGCGTCAAACCGTCTTGGCTCAACAGGCTGTCCATATAACCAAAGGCCTGCCGCAAGCAAGGGAAGTTTATCGTGAGTTCCCGGCCCATTTCTAGATACTGGGAGCCTTGGCCGGAAAACAGCGCCACCACTTTCCCCTGGGGGTTGATGCCGGTTTGGCGGTAGGAGATCCCTTGGGGGTGCTGCCAGAATTGAGCCTCTGCCTTGTTTCTGAGCCAGTCAATACTGGTTTGCAACAACTTGCAAGCTTCGGTCAAAGAATTGGCGACGAACCCCACTCTGGCATCTGTGACAGGGATGTCTAAAGATTTACATGCATCAACTAGTGCCACATAATGCCGCTCGCCAGCGTCGGATTGCAGATTGAGCAGTAGGTCTTGACACTGGGTCAACAACTGTGCGGGGGTGGAGGCAAACAGCAGCACTGACTGGGGAGTATTGTGTAGACGATAAGCGCTCTGGTGTTCGCTCGAGTATTCTTCCAGGATGACGTGATAATTTGTGCCACCAAAGCCAAAAGAACTTACTCCTGCACGTCTTGGCCCTTCCCCTGCTACATGGAGCCAGGGTCTGGTTTCTGTATTCAAATAAAACGCTGAGGACTCAACGTTTAGTTTCGGGTGCGGTTTGGTCACCTTAAGGGTGGGTGGCAAGACTTTGTGGTGCAAAGCCAAGGCAGTTTTGATTAGACTTGCTGCACCTGCCGCCGCTTTGGTATGTCCAATCTGCGATTTGACACTGCCGAGAGCGATGTTTTGCACTTGCGGATTATGTTCGCCAAAAAATTCTTTTAAGGCTGTGAATTCGGCAGTATCTCCAGCCATAGTACCTGTGCCGTGCGCCTCAATCAAGCCAACACTTAAGGGCGACAAGCCAGCATTCTCATAAGCCCGACGCAAGGCTCTAACCTGCCCTTCGGGACGCGGCGCATAGATGCTTTTATCCCGACCATCACTGGAGGTGCCAATTCCCTTGATCACTGCATAGATTCTGTCGTTGTCGCGCTCGGCGTCCTCCAGGCGCTTGATCACCATCATGCCGATGCCTTCACCCATCATCATCCCATCCGAATCGACATCGAAAGGTCTGGCACTCTGGTTTAGGGACAGAGCTGGCGTTTTGCTGAAACACATATAGGCGATGATCGAGTTGTCGGTGTCAACTCCTCCAGTGATCATCATGTCACTGCGGTACTCAGTTAGCTCACTGATTGCCATTGATAGAGCGCCCAATGAACTGGCACAGGCTGCATCCACCACGCAGTTCATCCCCCCTAGATCGAGGCGGTTGGCAATCCTTCCCGCTACTACGTTAGCTAGCATGCCAGGGAAAGCGTTCTCTTCCCACTTCACATACGCCAGTTTTATTTTCTCGATAATTTTTTGAGTATCCTGATCGGATAACCCACTGCTTTTGAGCACCTTCTCCCAGACGGGATACTGCAACCTCGTACCAAGTGGCGTAGTCAACTGCCTTGCCAGTGCCACGCCGAGGATCACCCCGGTACGCTCTCGATTAAACTGCCGAGATTCACCGTAGCCTGCATCTGCTATTGCCTCCTTGGCCACAACCAGACTTAACAACTGCGAAACATCTGTGACTTCGAGGAGGTTGGGAGGTAGTCCAAACTCCATTGGGTTGAAATCAATATCTGGAATGAATCCGCCTCGCTTGCAGTAAGTCTTGTCAGCTGCCCTGGGGTCCGGGTCGTAGTAAGCCTCCACATCCCACCGCGAAGGAGGGACATCGGTAATGCAATCCACTTGGTGAATGATTTTCTCCCAGTATTCTTGGAGATTTTTGGATTCGGGCATGATAGAAGCCATTCCGACAATCGCCACCGGGGTTTTTTGTAGTTGGCTTTCTAGTTGGACATCGGTCTTGCTGGCTGCTGTGGATTTTTCAGACATGTTTGTTTTCATCCTTATAAGCTCTATTAGAGCCTGTTCACAATTGCTTACTTCGGCTTGCAATTCTGCCAAGGCCTTGTCAACGTTAAAAACAGACATAGGCTAATTTTCACCCTTGTGAAATGATTCGCTCAATTTTGTTTGCAGTTTTGGTTTACCCTGTCCTGCTTTATTACATTTTATTCAGTCATTTGAACAAGGAAATGATTTTTAATTAAATCTACAAAATTTGTCTGACTCTAGCAAAATGGTACTCATTCAATCTGCCGAAATAAAAGTGTACTAAATTTTCTTTAGGCTTTTTCAATGAGCAGTTCACGCAGATGCGCACGATGTAATGAATTGCTAGGTAAACAATGACATCACTCTTCACACTCAGCTCCTATAAAAAATTGAAAATTTGTCTGATTTGAACTCCTTATCCGGTAAAACTACAGTAATAACTTCAAGCCCTCAGGTACTGTAAATTTGTACATGTACAGCATTTCTGTGGCACACGTTGGCTCTGTTGGAGGTGTGGGCTTTTTTACCAAAAGTACAGGAGAGTCCAAACATTTGAGTTTTGAGTAAAGTAACTGCCTGATTCCGACAAGGTTATTACGGTTCAATTAAGCCGAAGAAATGGTGAACAAGAGGATAATGTCCCCCTGCCTCTTCGAATAATTGACAGGTAATCGCTAGTTGACTAACAAAAGTGGTGTGAATTTGCCCAATTGTGGACGACCCCATAATTTAGCTTGATATTTTCTATGGACTTAGCTTTTATAAAAGCTTATCTACCAATAAGAACTTTTACAATTGGTTAAAATCAGAGGAAAATCATCAAAAAGTTCTAGAAAAGTCAGTGCCCTTTGCTTTCCAGTACTGACCTGCCCCAGATGCATTAAACCGCAGCAACTGAGTGTCTCCCAATTCTAGTAGCTTTCGTGGCACTGATGGGATAACGCACAAAGCGGCGACAATTTGGTGCCCCACAGCTCGTGCTAGCAGTGGTGGAACCGCATTGCCAACCTGCCGGAACCCGTGCCACTTGGTTTGATGAAATCGGAACCAGTCTGGAAATGAATGCAGTCGTGCTGCCTCCCGCATTGAAATAACTCTTGGTAGAATAGGATGAGTGGGATGGGGAGAAGTATAGCTACCCTGGAAAGGTCCCGTACCGGCTCGTAAGGTAGGACACAGACCATTTAAATCCAAGCGTTGCAGGCGACTCGTCGGTTCCCGCTTGTTAGGAAGCGTCTCCTTAAAGCGGCTAATAATTTCCTCCCTGTGCCAAGTTCGCAGGGAACTGGTCAACAACTGAGGATTCCATCGGCAGGGGAATGGATGCTGTTCAACTCAAGACTCCCCATATTCTTTCCCCTACCGCCGCCGCTCAATTCAATGGCAATCATTGATGTTCGTCATCATGCCTGCCTCACGCATCATCGATACCGAACGCCAACTTCCTTTGCGCCAGATAGCCCAGTCTATAGTTCAGGTTGAAGCTCCGGGCGAAGAACTGGTTATGATTACAAACGACTTCGAAAAGCCCAGTATGGTTTTTTATACACAACGACCTGTTACATTTTTGCATAACCCTTCAAAGGCAGTTCCCTATATTCAGAACGTAGATAAACAATCTAGTCCTAAATCTGTACTTCTGATAGCCACTCCTAAATCTCTAGAAAAAACGGGATTGAAACCCAACCAGTATCAACAAATCATGCATGCTGGGATTTATGAGTTGGTTCGTGTATCAAAGGCAGGGGTTAGCTAATGCAAACAGCTCAGAAATGGTTGGCTCGAAAAGCCAATCAGTCAGTGCTTTTTTTGCTGTTTGGAGGACTGCTGTTTCGGTGCGTAATTGCTTTCTGGCTCTACCCTGGCTTTGATGAAGCTTACTACTATCTCTACGGCCTACATCTGGACTGGAGCTATTTTGATCATCCAGTTTTGGTGGGGCTCACAACTAGCTTTGGTCCGTGGTTGACAGGAGAAGTATCCCAATTCACGATTCGTCTGGGAGCGCTGATTTTGCATACAGGCAGTTTGGTGCTTTTGTATCTGACTAGCGCCAAGCTATTCTCTGCCAAGGCGGCTAGACTGACTTTGGCGATCGCCACCATAATTCCAATTTTTCAAGTTTGCTTTGGCGTCCTAAGCCTACCCGACAGTCCGCTGATGTTTTTCTGGTCAGCAAGTTTGTACTGCGCAGCCGATGAATTTTTTCGGCAACCTCAGACTCAAAAGCACAGCCGATCAGAGTCTGTTCAATCCCGACAGCCAATTTCATACCGACCCAGTTACCGCTTAGCAATCCTTGGTACTCTGGTCGGTTTAGCTTGCCTAAGCAAATATCACGGCTTTGTTTTGGGGTTGGGGCTGATTGGTTTTTGTTTAACGAGTCCACGTCATCGCTCGGCGCTGCGCTCCCCTTGGGCATGGCTAGGGTTAGGCTTATTTGTCGTCACCATCTTCCCCATTTGGTTCTGGAATATGCAGCATGATTGGGTGTCGTTTCGTTTTCAATCAGAGCGAGCGGTGCCCAAGGGCGGCTACAACGTGCTGAATGTAGTAGCGATCTTCTTAGCTGAGGTAGCTTGCCTGTTCCCCACTATAGGATTGCCTCTCTGGTGGGTGAGTTTGCGACTAGGACTGGCTCGAATAACTCAACTTTTTTCTAAGAAATCATTAACCTATGGGTGGAATTTAGAGCAACAGCTGTTGATTTTATGGGTGTCCCTGCCTCTGACTTTAGGGTTTACTCTCCTGGGAGGATATCGGCAAATTTTTCCGACTTGGTCGATGCCAGGATTTTGGGGGATAACTTTGCTGCTAGGGCAACAACAATCCCGACGTTGGATGCGCCGATGGCTGAGAGGTTCGGGAATTGTGGTCGTTAGCATTTTACTAATTGCCCTTCTCCATGTGAGCACAGGAATACTGCAAAAGCCCAGCCAATACGCCCTAATGGGCGGGTTCTTGCCTCTCAAGTACGACCCCTCTATAGAACTAATTGATATTCAGCAACTGCGGCGCGGCTTTGCCGAATCCACTGTTCTCAGTGCGGCTTTAAAAAACTCTAGCTTTATATTCACAAATCGCTATTACCTAGGTGGGCCGATTGGGATGGCATTTAGCCCTCTAGCTCACACACCGATTACTTGCTTTGACCAGGATCTGCGTGGCTTTGCTTTTTGGTCACGCGCTGATCAATGGCTGGGAGAAGACGCGCTATACGTAACTACTGCCCCCTTTAATCTCAGAGAAGACCTGATGGCTAACTATCGGACTTACTTCAGCAGTCTACAGGAGATCGGAACGGTACCGATTCGACGAGGTGGGGTGGTTATAAATGTCATTTATGTCTATCAAGCTAAGACACTACTAAAGCCCTATCCCCGGTATTACGGTTGACCGTTGTAGTACGTTTACCGGGCAGTTCGCATCAACAGCAATCCGCCTGCCCCAAAACCAAACATAGTCGGTAACCAGGCCGACATTAAAGGAGAGAAAATACCCGCTGAGCCCAGTGCAATACTAATAAAATTGAGTAAGTAGTAAGTAAACATCACCACTACACTAATGCCAAAACTCGTCGCTTGGCCCGTGCGCTGCGGTCTGATTCCCAAAGCTGCGCCAACCAAGCCGAAGACGAGACAAACAAACGGAAAGGCGATTTTTTCTTGGATGTGAACTTGGAGCTGGCGAATTTTTTTGTCATCACCTCTCAGGCGGGCAATTTTCAGTTGCTCTTGAGCTTGAGCAATGTTGATTTCCCCGTAGTTCTGTTTAGTCTGGGCTAAATCTACAGGTGTGCGGGGCAGCTGCAACTGTTGGTGTTCAAAGCGCAAAATGTTGCGGCTTGAACTATCTGGATCGACTAAATAAATGGTGCCATTGAAAAACTCCCAGGCATTTTCGACTGGATTCCACCTGGCTGATTTTGCCACCATAATTTGATTTAAACCTGACTGGGAACGATCCAAAATCGTCAATCCTTTCATCTGGTGACCATCGAACTGGTCGGCATAAAACAAGCGCGAGATTATATTTTCCTTGCTCCCATCCAGGTGCTGGACTTCTTTGTATTCGGGATAGAAAATGTTTTGCTGCTGGAACGATGGTTCTTTTATCTTCAGCGCTCGAGCAAGGGTAAGGTTCGCCTCGTAATTTGCTGCCGGTACAACTCGCTCGTTAAACACAAACGTGATCCCGGTAACGACAAAGCTCATGATTAGGGCAGGCAGCACCAGCCTGTATATACTCAGTCCACAGCTACGTAGGGCAATAACTTCACTGTCGCTAGAAAGACGAGTGTAGGTGAGCAAGGTAGCGAACAGCGTGGACATTGGGAACGCCAAGACAATGAAGTATGGAAGATTCAATAAAAAAACTTTCGAGGCGATCGCTAGCGGTAGCCCAGATTCCACCACTTTCTGCACCAGATTAAACACAGAGCCAACTGCCACCCCAACCGAAGAAAAGGCTCCCACACCAAATAAAAACGGCGGTAGCAGTTCGGCGACAATGTAGCGATCTAGAACCGAAGGTATAGGAACGAGCGAGTTGAAATTGAAATATTTGTAGCTACCTGATTTCAATACTGTCCTACCTTACCGCCTCAATCCGTTTTTGCAACACCACAGTTTTAGAGACCCGGATGAGCTGGTAAGTACCGGATAAGCCTAAATTCTGGTATTGAGTCGGCTGGAGTCCCAATTGCGGCAATTTTTTAGGCTGGCTGAGGATGAGTACGGAGGGTGGTTGGGGCTGAGTGAGAACTATTTTTTCAATCTGCGCCATGGCATGTTCAGGCGATGAAATGTAATTCACTCGTCGCTGCATGTAAAATACGATACTGGGCTTTTTGAAACCAATCATGATTAAGGGTTCGCCTGGTTGCTCTACTTGAGCTGCGATCGCCGACAATTCCCGTAAGGGCAGCTGACGCACTTGATCGACGAGGAAGTAAGCGGGCATGAGCACAAAAATGAGAAACACCACAATTCCCAGCAAATTCACCCAAAAAATTCCACGCCACTGGCGATGCCATAGTAAAACCGCGATCACCACGGCGGTGCTCGCCCAAATAATACCCCCCAAGACTGGTAAACCCGACTGTTGAATCACCTGGCGCAGATGGGGAAAATCTGGGTCATAGCCTACCAAGTAGGGAATAAAGAAGAGCGCCACAGCTAGTGCCAATAAAAACACCACATTCAACCAGCCGCTCCAGAAGAGTGAGCTGTTCTTGTTTCTGATTCGAGTCAGTTGGTCGCTCCACAGTAGCGCCACCAGAATAGCCGCAGCTGGCATTAAGGGCAGCACATAGCTATGCCGTTTGGTACTGGCAATGGTGAAGAAGCCCAAAACATCCACAAACCACAACAGGGCAAATAGCCCCAGATGGGTCGAGCGGTGTGAAGAGCGCCAGATGTTTCGCTGCCAAAATTTCAGCCGGGTGATCGCCGCTGGCAAATAGATCGACCAGGGGGCAAAGCCAAGCATTATCACCAAAAAGTAAAAGTACCAAGACGGTTCAGCTGAGACGTGTTTGAGGACTGTGGTAAAGCGTTCAAAATTGTGATACAAAAAAAACGAGTTAATATAAGCCCAGCCATTCGACCGGATCACTAGGATATACCAGGGCAGCGCGATCGCCAGAACAAGAAGACTGCCCCACAGGGGGAACATCTCCCGCCAAACTTCTCGCCCGTTACCGAGATAAAGCACAAACGAGCCAATAATCAGCCCAGGCAAGACTATTCCCAGCGGCCCTTTTGCCAAAACAGCCAGGGCGATGAGGACATAAAAAACCAGATACCAACGCGATTGTACCGCTGGTTTTGATGGTTGGGCATACCCCAGAAAAAAGGATAACAACGCCCCTACCATGCATCCGACTAAAAGCATATCCGAGGTACCGGTTCTTGCCCAGATAATCGTTTGTGGATTCAGCGCCATCAAAGTAGAACCCAACCCAGCACACAACCAGTACCTTCGGGTTGGCACACCCCTACCTGGTTGAGACGGGAATTGGGCTGGACTGCCGACACCAAAAGCCCACAATGTATAAAAGCCTAAGCTGATTAGCCCCATGGCGCTCAGTGCCGAAGGCAGACGCACTGCCCACTCATTTACTCCGAAGATGGAGTAAGCGATCGCCATCAGCCAGTAGATTAAAACCGGCTTATCAAAGCGAGTCTCACCATCGAAAAACGGCGTGATCCAATCGCCTGTCACCGTCATTTGGCGGGCAGCTTCGGCAAACAGCGGCTCCGTTTCATCAACCAAGCCAGTACTGCCCAAATTCCAGAAGAAAGCTAGCCACCCAATCAGCAGCAACCACAGAATCGACAGTGTCCAAGCAAGGGCTGGACGATCTGCTTTGTTTTTCAACCAATGATCAAAAGCGCGAACAAAACTCACTTTCATTCACAAGAGTGATACTCATTAGGCATTAGCCTGAGTAGTGTTTCCAAACCTTCCTTACAGCTTCATTTTTATTGGGCCTTATTGGCAGTGATACAGCTGGTAGTCGTAGCCGTTAACGATGGGCAAAGACTGAGCAGCAATACAGCCATTCAGATCCACTGGTGCGTGGAAGTTTACTAGCCACACGTCCCGAGGTCGTGATAACTGTGTCAAGGTGTGTTGCAAGGCAACCGTCGAAGTCTTGGGGTTTTGGGCTTGATGGGCTAGGAGAAATAGGGGATTGGCTGCTGAACCAGAGAGTTTAAACTCCCTAGCTAGGCCCATCATTTCCCCAGTCTGCACATGGGTTTTGTGGGTTGTCGCAATCAGCACCGGCGACTGAGACACTTGTTGAATCAGCGGGACTAAAAGTTCAGGGCGGTAGTACTTATGATAACCCAGATTGCAGACGACCGTTAGGCAACTTATCAGTCCCATTAGCCAAATTAGGGCAACAGCTTTTTTCCCAGCTAAGCTGTGGTGCTTTTGCATTTTTGCGGGGGTGTTCCAACAAACTGCGAGACTTGCCCCCAGTAAAACGCTTACAGCTGGAAAATAAACGAAGTTATATCTGGCACCGCGAGTGAGGTCAATACCAAGAGCATAGGTGAAGAAAAAGAATAGGGCAATTGCTCCCAGAACCACCACGGCAAACAACTGGGTGATCAAACTGGTTGTCGGTTGCTTGAGCTGGATAATGATGCCGCGACTCAAAATAGGTATCGCCCATAGGAAAAAAAACAGCATCACCAAGCCGCTTGCAATCAGCACGGAAAACGACGGAGCTTCGATTGGCAACAAGGACAGCATTCCAATCCAACCAGCCAGGGCTTGAAACACTGGGCTGAGCCACGCCAAAAACCCGCGATTGCCAGTTTGAATCCAATTGGTCAACTCACCTCCATAACCTTCCTGGCAAAAGCTCGGTAGCCAAACCAAACATCCCATTAGTGTGCCAACTGCAACCACGAAGATTTGCCTCCAAACAAGGCAACTCTTCGTGGAGAATGCTCCCCGCTGCTCTCGGTGATGCCAACCGAGAACAATCAACCACAAAGCTTCAGCACATAGGGTGAGGCTGAAAAAGTAATGAGTGGAAATCCCCAGAAAATTAATACCTACCCAGCCCAGAGCTACCCAGGCGGGTAAGGGTTTCCGGTGGTGGATGTGGCGTGTGGCAATCACCAGACACATAAGGGAAGCAACCACCCATAAAATCGCCAATGTGTAATGACGCGCTTCTTGGGCGAGAAAGATACCGTAGGGGGAAACCGCGATCATGGCGGCAGCCATTTGCCCCACTAAGCGGGAACGAAAGGCTAGCCAGCCTAGTCCGTAGACGGCTGGGATCGAAACCGCACCAAACAGAGCTGGGAGTGCTCTGGCTGCCCACACTGAGGCGAACCCACTAGGGTTAGGTGCCCAGAGCTGCATCCACCAGTGAGCTAGCACAAAGTAGAGTGGGGGATGGTTGCTCTCAATTAGTAAGTGCTGAACTACATCGGTGATCCCGGCACCTGGGTTGGGTTTGAGCGGTTGCAAAAGTACATCAAGTGCGATCGCACGATTCAATGGAACGGTGCGAAAACTATTGCCCAGGCTAAAAACGATGGTAGAAAACTCATCCGTCCAGGGCGGCTTCGCTGCAAGCTGGGTTAAGCGCAAGCCAGTACCAATTGCTATCCACAACAACAGCAGCAGTGGGTGGAGCCAGCGACTACCTAGGAAAGCTTTCAACCTAGACCACCGCCTCAACTTTTTTTACCAAGCATGTGTAAAATTTCTTGGGCGGCGCGATCGCCCACTCCCACTTCTCCCAAACACTGGCGCATCTCCTGATAAGAAGCCAAAGTTTGCTCGCGGCGACTGGGATTCAATAGCAGTTCCAGGGCGGCGTTAAGGATATTTTCTGGTGTTGCTTGCTCTTGTAGCAACTCCGGCACGATTTGCTTCATCACCACTAGGTTAGGGGGTGCCGCGAAGGGTATAGAAACCTTGAGGATATTACGGGCAATCCAGGCAGTGACAGGGTTAAGGCGGTAGACGACAACCTGCGGTACATTTAGCAGGGCAAGCTCCAGGTTAACGGTGCCAGATTTCGTGATTGCCAAATCAGCTGCCGCCATGACTGAGTGCGTCTCACCCGATACCACAGTAGCCCGAAGACCGTAACGCTCAATTGCCTGTTCTATTGGCTGCCGGTAGATTTCTAGAGACAGGGGAATCCAGAACGTAACCCGATTTAATTTCGCCTGAATTTGCTGGGCCGCCTGGAACATTACTGGTAGGAGATACTTGAGCTCCTGCCGTCGAGAGGCCGGTAGGAGAACGATCGCAGTTTGTTCTGGATCGAGCCCCAATGTGGCACGAGCTGCTTCGCGGCTAGGGGCAGTTTGCATCCTGTCAAGTAGGGGATGCCCCACCCAGGTGACCCGCGCTCCTTTGTCTCGGAAGTAACGGGCTTCTTCCGGGAAAATTGCTAACAGATGATCTGTCATGTCCACAATCCGAGCGGTATCGCGCGGACTGGGAGACCAGACCCACACCTGGGGCGCAATGTAATACACCACCGGCACTCGCGGCAACTGATGCCGGATATAGCTGCCAATGGCGATATTTGGTCCCATGTAGTCAATCAGCACCACTAGATCGGGCGGGTGTTGCTGGAGGTAAAGCTTTGCGAGTCGCTGGAGCTGGAGGGTGGGAAAAACAAAAGGCAGGGATTCCAAAATTCCGAACGAACCAATACTGCTGGTATTCCCCAGTACGGTTGCACCGGCAGCTGCCATTTTTTCGCCTCCCAGTGCCACAATCTCTAATTCTAACCCAGCCGAAACCGCTTGACGCTTTAGTGCTTCAATCAGCAGCGCCCCTTGCAGATCACCAGAAACCTCGCCAGTGCTGATAAATATCCGCTCACTCCTCACTCCTCACTCCTATCTTGAAGACGATGACCAGGAATTGAGCCACGACGGCCTTCCATGTGGGAGAGTTCCAGGAATCGGCGCAGGTGCTGTAAGTGTTCGTTATCCGCCAGCAGGTCAAATTGTTCCAGGGATTGATTCAGGGGTAAGCCAGAGCGGTAGAGAATGCGGCAAGCTTTTTTGAGCGTTTGCAAGACCTGCCCATGGTCTGCTTCAGTGATACCAGCTCGTGTAAGTCCCACGCGGTTAAGCGATCGCACCCGCGCCGGATGCCCCTCCACCAGCATATAGGGCGGCACATCCCGGTCAATGCGGCTCATCGCACCCACCATTGCCAGCCTACCGATATGCACAAATTGATGAATTCCCGCCATACCCCCAATCGTAGCTTTCGACTCAACATGAACATGCCCTCCCAAAGCCACTGCATTGGAAATAACCACCTGATCTTCAATCACACAATTGTGAGCCACATGGACATAAGCCAATAGCAGGTTGCAGTTGCCAATTATTGTGGCTTCACCCGCATAAGTTGCCCGGTTAATCGTGACATACTCGCGAATTCGGTTTTCGTCGCCAATTTTTAACAGCGTTCTTGAGCCATCGTACTTACGATCCTGCGCTTCCAAGCCAATCACGGCTCCTGGAAAAATTTGATTTCGCGCCCCAATCTCTGTCGGTCCCTCCAGCACCACATGAGCACCAATTACCGTTTCGGGACCAACTTTCACACCATCTCCAATCACCGCGAAGGGGCCGACCTGCACCGTTGGGTGAAGTTCAGCGCCGGGATGGATTACAGCTGTCGGATGAATCACTGTTTTCAATCCACTAGGGAAAACGTCAGTTCGCCTTCAGTAGCCAGCTGACCATCAACTTCAGCACGAGCCTGCATTTTACCGAAACGACGCCGCTTGATGTATAACAGCTCTGCCGTCATCACCAGTTGGTCACCTGGTATCACTTGGCGGCGGAACCGGACTTTGTCAATAGCGGCAAACATGAACAGTCCGCCTTCGGCGTCTGGCATCTGGGTTAGCACCACGCCGCCGACTTGTGCCATAGCTTCCACAATCAACACCCCAGGCATGATCGGTCGCCCTGGAAAATGCCCCTGAAAATAGGGTTCGTTGAACGTGACATTTTTGATTCCAACGGCTCGCTCCCCTGCCACATATTCAACAATCCGGTCTACAAACAAAAAGGGGTAGCGGTGGGGTAAGAGTTTGTTAATTTCTTCTACCGTGAGAATTGCTTTGGTTGTCGAAGCAACACGATCAGGCTGATGTGTAGAAACAGGCGCAGGAGAATCCGGTGAATTAACGTCGATCACGGTTGACATGGGCAAATTTCGATTTTGGATAATGGAATTGAAGATCACTACTATAATTTAGAATCTAAAATCCTCTGGGCGAGTTGAATGTGCAGGTTGTGACTTGCTTTGTAGGCGAAGAAATGAGCCGTGGGAAAGTCCACTAGCAAGCTCAAATCCCCCACTAAGTCTAAAATTTTATGACGTACCGGTTCATTTGCAAATCTCAAGGGCGGATTAAGCCACCCTTGAGAGCCACAGACCAGGGCGTTATCCAAACTGCCGCCTTTGATCAAGCCTCGCTGCCGCAACTGGTCAATTTGGTGGGCTAAAGCAAAGGTTCGAGCCGGAGCGACTTCTTCTCGGAAGGTAGAGTCCGATTTAAAATCTTCCCCTACGGACTGCACTGGCGACCAGCTGTGCCATTGATTCCCAATTGCCGGTAGCTCGAAATCAATTCCGTAGGTGAAGCGAGTTTCTGGGGCGGGTAGAGCGGCGACAAAGGCATCGCCCTGATATACCCAAATTGGTTCAAGGAGTTGTGGCACGACTCGCGGCACGGACTGAGACACTAACCCAACTTGGGCGATCGCTTCCACCCACACCTGCGCTGATCCATCCAAAAGTGGCACTTCAGGGCCATCTATTTCAATCCGGGCGTTATCCACACCCATCCCCGCCAGCGCTGCTAACAGATGTTCCACCGTGCGGACACATGCCTCCCCTTTACCTAGCTGGGTCGAGAGAACGGTAGCTTCGACTACCTCAACCCGTGCTGGAATTACCGGCACATCTGGTAAATCCACGCGCACAAAGTAGCGTCCCTGTCCCGCCTCAGCCGGTAGCACTCGCACCCGGACGCATTCGCCGGTATGGAGTCCGACACCTGCCTGAGTAAAGCCGTCTGCTAGGGTTTGCGCCTGAGCGTTGAGCGAATAGCTATCAGCCATTACTCTTTTGCCTTTCCGATATTATCTCCATGATCAGACCTTGACCTAACTAGGGGCTAGAACCTTTCTCCAATGCCAAATTCTATGCGACTGGTTCCTCGGTCGGTAATACCGAAGTCAACCCGGATCGCCCCCAATGGTGACCGCACCCGGACGCCGACTCCGTAGCCAAAGCCACTACCGGGTTTGCCCCGTTCTCCAGCTGGATTACCGGGTACGCTCTTAGCGGTTCCCAGGTCAGATGCTGCATCAAAAAACAGAGCCCCACTGATAATCGAGAACAGCGGGAAACGATATTCAGCAGTTGCTTGGACGAAACTGCGACCGGTGCCTAAGTCTCCTTCACCATAGCCCCGAACCGAGTCAACCCCCCCAAGGTAAAAGGCTTCGTAAGGGGGCAGATCACCCACTATAGTTCCCGCTTGCAGGTTAAAAGCGAGCGTCTGTGGCCCTTTCTTGAAGTGGGTCAAGTTTACCGGAAAGTATTGGCTGTAACTGCCCCGTACCCGGTTGAGCAAAATATTACCCAATCCCAGGGGCACGGATTGCTCATCGCCAAGCCGGAAGAAGGAACCGCTGGTAGGTATCAGAGGGTCATTGCGGCGATCGCGCACCGCTCCCAGCTGAAAGGTCGTCAGGTCGTCCTGTCCTGTCCCAGAGAAGCTAAGACGATGACCCAGCTCATCTGTGCGACGGATTATTTGATTGCTATCGCGGATTGAGACCCGTTGATAGCGGAAGCCAGCTGAAACCGTCCATTCTGGCGCCTTAAAGGGATTCTTGGATAGGGGACGAGTAAAGTCAACGCCGGCTCCTATTCGCACAACCCGCGGGCGATCGCCATTGCGGCGAAGATAAACCTCTCTTCCACGGCGTCCTGGCCCTTTCCCCTGAAAAACCAACGAAATATCTTGGCGTCTAAACGCATCAACCGTGTAGGAGGTTCGGTAGGGGTCACCGGCAATCCAAGGGTCTGTAAAGCGGAGATCAAACGCCAGATCCCGCTGACCCACCTCTGCCTCGGCTCCGATAGTTTGGTTTCTACCTGCCACGTTTTGCTGTTGATAACTCAAGGTGCCAAACAGCCCACTGGCAGAACCAATCCCAGCCCCTGCCGCCACTGAACCGTTATTCCGCTCGTTGACGTTCACCACGACGATTACCTGGCGAGGGTCTTGAGCCGCCGGGTTGAGCGCGACCTGCACATCTTCAAAAATGCCCAGTCGGTAAACCCGCTGCAGGTCTGTTTGCACCGTGGCCCGGTTGAACACTTGTCCGGGCTTCAACTCTAGCTCCCGCGTGATAATGTACCGGCGCGTGCGGCCTTTGTAGGGCTTGCCGTTAGCGTTCGTGTCGTCACCTTGCTTGTTGCGTAAGTGGACTTGAATATCTGAAATCACCCCTTCTGCCACTTGCAGGGTGACAGACCCGTCTGCCCCCACTTGCGGAGCGCCGATCACCTGCGCCAATACATAACCGTTGTCTTGATACCACTTGTTTAATTGCTTGATGCCGGTCTCAAAGCTACGCAGGTTGAGGATGGTGCCATACTGCGGGCGAAAGATGTTCTGCACCACGCCAGGGGGCAAGACGGACGGAACACTCGTGCCTACATTGGCTTGCACTTTTACGTTACGTAGAACTGGGTTTGGCTGCACGACAAACCTCACCCGCACGCCCAATGGGGTATCTTCCGGGTCCGCGCGGACATCTGAGAAAAAACCCGTCGCAAAGATCGAGTTGATATCTTCTTGCAGCTGGGTTCTGGTTGTCGTCCGTCCTGGTCGGGTGCTAATTGCCCCGTATATTTGGTTTTGCAGTTCCGGTGATAGTGGTTGCCCTTGTTCGTTGCTGAGCGCGACCTCGCCTACCAGCACCTTGGGTTCCTGCAATTGGGGGGCCTGACTTGGCTGGGCATTCCCCGGCAGCTGTGGGGTAGTGGGTTGGGGAGCAGGCGGGATATTGTTTCGTATGGTCGGTGGTTTGGTGGGATTGATTGGAATTTGAATTTGGTTTGGCGTTTGTTGTTGAGGCGCACTTCCAGTGCCTGCGGGCGGAATTATGGACGGTGTTTCCGGAGTAATGTTTGGCGGAGTCTGGTTCGTGTTTGGCGGAGTCTGGGGGGTTTGAGCGGGTGTTGGTGGGGTATTGGCCTGCGCTAGCAACCCTTTAGACGCGATTACTTTTGGCGAGCCAGGGAAGGTGAGGACAATTACATTCTGATTTATGACTTTCATTGGAACGGCTGCCGCCTCTGACCAACGCTTAAGCGGTTGGGTTCCCAGCAAAGACGCGGCAGAAGTTTGTCCATTTGCAGGAAGTGATATAAGGGGGGCCCATATCGCCACCACTGTCACCCAGACGGGATATAAGCGTATTTTGTTCAACTTATTTGGCACATCACACCGATTAAAGCTATTAGCGTTTCAGCGAACTAAAATCTTAAATTTTACTGACCGCTGATGGCTGTCTGAGCGAGAACCCGCTCTAAAACTTGCTGGTAGGCGTTTTCCACATTTCCTAAATCACGGCGGAAGCGGTCTTTGTCCATTACCCGGCTGTTAGGGTCGGTGTCAGACTGGTTCCAAAGACGGCAGGTGTCGGGGCTGATTTCATCCGCCAAAAGCAGCTGCGCTTCAGAGTCCAGGCCAAACTCTAGCTTGAAGTCCACCAGGGTAATGCCGCAGGTTTGGAAAAATGCTGAGAGATATCGATTGATTTGCAATGCTAGTTGCTGTAATTGGTCAACCTGTTCTGAGGTTGCTAGTTCCAGCAACAACAGGCGATCGCGCGTCAACAGAGGATCTCCCAGTTGATCATTTTTATAAAAAAACTCCACTAGCGGTTGTTTCAGAACGGTGCCCAGTGGCAACCCTGTTTGTTGACACAGACTCCCAGCCGCAATGTTCCTGACAACCACTTCTAAAGGCAAAATTCTTAACGCCCGCACCCGCATTTGATTAGGGGCAGGGCAGTCAATGAAGTGAGTCGCAATGCCACTAGCCTCCAGTTGCTGAAACAGCGCTTTTGAGATAGTACAGTTGATCTCGCCCTTACCGATGATGCTGCCACGCTTTTGGGCGTTAAAGGCTGTGGCATCATCTTTAAAATAGGCCAGTAAAATTTCTGGATCGTCCGTGGCGTAAATGATTTTCGCTTTACCTTCGTAGAGCACTTTTCGGGCAGACATTTTAAAGTATTGTTTGGCGGGTGGCAAGCCTGCATGACAGGCTTAATTATTTTATAATGTCGCCGGTAAAAACCACTCCCAGAGATTGGCAACTACCACAGGTAGTTGCGGCAGATGGCTTTGGGGGGCAGGTAGCATCTCGCCCCGGAAGTCCAGCAACTGCACGATGATTAAATAGGCGATCGCCAGAATTATGGAAATCGCGCCCGTAATAATGGCAACAAGTTTTGAGCGATTCATCTGTTTCCTCGAACTTAAAGCTTTTGTTCTATTTCTATATCTAACGTTGAACCAAAATGAGTTCTGTTGCTTCTTCACCTTCGTTTGAACCCAATACACTCGCTCGCCCCCCGGTGGTGCAAACGTCTGGGCTGGGCAAGGTCTATCGCACCGGCTTTTGGCTCAATCAAACAATCCCATCCCTCAAAAGCTGTTCACTCACCGTCTACCAGGGAGAAACTTTTGGCCTTTTGGGACCGAATGGAGCTGGGAAAACGACCCTGTTGAAGCTGCTGCTAGGAATTGTGCGTCCCTCAAGAGGGGGGGGGTTATTGTTGGGACAGCCCTTGGGCGATCGCGCCGTGAAGCAACGGGTTGGGTACCTGCCAGAAAATGCTTATCTCTATGACTACTTAACTGGCTGGGAATTCTTACAAATGGCAGCTGGACTCTTCCAAATCCCAGCTGCCGTGCAGCGCCAACGCATTCCCCAACTGCTGGAATTAGTCGGACTATCCCACGCAACTGCCCGTAAAAAGCAGCTGCGCCAGTATTCCAAGGGTATGCTGCAGCGTGTCGGCATGGCTCAAGCTTTAATCAACGATCCAGAATTGGTGTTTTTGGATGAGCCCATGTCTGGTCTTGATCCACTCGGACGCTACCAAGTGCGGGAGATTATTCTCTCGCTTCAAAACCAAGGCAAGACCATTTTCTTCAATAGCCACATCTTATCAGAGGTGGAGCAGATTTGCGATCGCATTGCTATCCTCGCTCAAGGGGAGTTGATTTGCAGCGGCTCCCTCAATGAACTGTTAGGGCGGGCTGACACCTACCATGTTAAAGGCCAAGGCGGTAACTTGGATGTCCTGAAGCAATGGCTATCTAATATAGAGTTTCAGCAAGATGGCTCTTGGCAAGGTCAACTACAGGGTGAACCCTATGATTTTCTCGCCAGCCTTCGCCGTATGAGCGCACAAATCATTGCCATGAACTTGTCTCGCCCCTCCCTAGAAGAGTTTTTCCTGACTCAACTCCGGCAGCGAGGAATTGAGCTAAGTAGTCGTGATTAAAGAGAAACCCACCTTGTCCACTGCCTCTAAAAAGGCGTGGACAAGGTGGTTTAAAAGTCTGTCATCCTATAATCCATTGACAGAGCCAGCAACGCCTAGAGGCTGAAGAATAGGCCCTAATATAGTTCCAATGGTGTCGCCAATCCGGGCTATGCCACTGCGGTTGATGATAACGATGTCGTTATTGCGGAGCGTGGGATTGTTTTGCTCATTGATGCCTTGGTTAAAATTAACCGCCACCCTGCGTTTCGTAACAGTGCCATTGGGGTTAAGGCGAATCAGCTCCACAGAACTTGTCTTAGCTCTACTATTGTTGAATCCTCCAGCAGTCAGCACAGCTTGATTCAATGGCGTATTGGGTGGAATCTTTACCAGTCCAGGGTTTTTCACTTCTCCTACTACACTAACTTGAATCGTATCAGGAGAAAAATTAGTCAAAGCTACTTGAGTTTGTTCTGCCGGGGTGATATCAGTTGCTCTGGGAATAACAATGCTATCTCCTTCTTGCAAAACCGTGTCTTGATTGACATCACCTGTCTGCAACAGTTGCCAGAGATTTACACTAATAATTTGTTCTGGACCTGCTTTCGTGGGTCGGTGGATTTGGACATGGCGAATATCAGCCAGTGCCTTAATTCCCCCAGCTGTCTGAAGTGCCCGAGTCACGGTTGGAAGCCCAGCTGTGCTGGTAGACCCTTGTGTGATTGTACCCCCTTGTGTTAATGTTGTATTTCCTGATGTTGCTCCTCCACTGATAACATAAGGCCCAGGACGGTTAACTTCGCCCACAACTGTAACTGTGGGAGTTGTATTTGTAGGAGCGGCAAAGTTTGCTGTCGAGAATTGGCGTAAGTCTGCCAGGCTGACATTAGTTGCTGTGGGGACAAAGATCGTGTCTCCATCCCGCAAGGTAATATCTTGACTGAGAGTGCCGGTCTTGACTAATTTCCTCAGATCAATACTGGTGACTTGCTCCTGCCCGTTTCCTGGGCGACGGCGTAACTGCACCTCAGTAATATTCGCTGCCAGCGTGACTCCATTAGCCAGCGAAAGTGCCCCGATTACGGTTGGGTATTGAACCCCAGGATCGTTCCCTGCTCCTCCTTGTAAGCCTACTGTGAAGGAGCCAGGGCGATTAACCTCCCCTGCAACCACAATATTGATCGGACGAGGAGATATCAGACTCACGGTAACCAGAGGACGCTTGAGGAAGCGAGCATATTTAACTGTCAGCGACTCAGCCGCCTGTGCCTGTGTTAGCCCCTGAAGAGATACACTGCCAATTAGAGGAACGTATACTCTTCCACCAGGCGGAAGCTGGTAGTCACCACTGTATTCGGGTACATCTAAGACAGTGATGTGGATGCGATCGCCTCCTCCTAATGTGTAATCTACCTGCTGCACAGGCGGTCTATTGAGCTCCAATTCCACCGGCGGGCTATAACTTGATGCTGCTGGAGCCGCTCCCTGCGGTTGCACCGGTACGCCATACGATGCTGGAGCCACTCCTTGCGGTTTCACCGGCACGCCATATGATGCTGGAGTCACTCCCTGCGGTTTCACCGGCACGCCATATGATGCTGGAGTCACTCCCTGCGATTGCACCGGCACGCCATATGATGCTGGAGTCACTCCCTGCGATTGCACCGGTCGTCGGCCAACTGGGCCAATTGATGGTGCTGGAGCCACCTGATTCACTGGCTGAGCGACGGTAGGAGATGGGACAACGGCTATCAGAGCCAAAACCGTCATACCTGCAACTGGGTGAGTAATTGAGCTAGACAATCTTGTATAAACCATGTTGGATATTCTGCTCATGTATTGCATTAAATCTCAAAATCTTTTGAGCTTCACTATTTTAGTCGTGTCTTAAACAAGTGTCATCGTAATAAGCCTTGTTAAAAAAAGCAACGCACCCAGCCAGTCTTTTTTTTAACCCAAACCATAGAATAACTTTTAAATATAAATTCTGAAGCCCTCAAAAGGAGGTAATCTGGCAAAGGCTTCAACCGCTTCTCTATATTATTACTATTTAGGTTGATTTCTTGCTATTGACAGTACACTTCTCAGTACGAAAACAGCTTGTGCCTGTATCGCCTAGGCCCAACAACTGACCTAGCACTCAACCCTGTCTGAATATGGCATCGGCAACGCGGCAGACGTCTCGCATTTCCTTGACATCGTGAACCCTTAGGATATCGGCACCGGCAGCGATCGCAGCACAACAGGCAGCAGCTGTTCCCCAAACTCGTGCTTTGGGGTCGGGTTGATTCAGGATGTGACCGATGAAACCTTTTCGTGACGGTCCCACTAAGATAGGGCAGTTAAGTGAGCGGAACATCGGCAAGCGGCGAAAAACTTCTATATTTTGGTTGTAAGTCTTGGCAAAACCAATGCCGGGGTCAATGATAATTCGGGAGCGGTCAATCCCAAATGCTACGCTGTCTGAAATCCGACTTTCCAGAAACTGATAAATCTCCCCAATTAAATCCTGATAATCCGTCAGATGTTGCATTGTCTGGGGCGTCCCACGGGTGTGCATCAACACAATCGGGACATTCAGAGCAGCTACAGTAGGCAACATATCTGGGTCAAAAGTCGCGCCAGAAATGTCATTAACCATATCAGCACCCGCTGCCACAGCTGCCGTGGCGACAGATGCCCGTGTCGTATCCACAGAAATCGGCACTGGTATCTCTTGACGTAGCACCTGCAACACCGACAGCACCCGGTCAAGTTCTTCTTGCAGGGAGATTTCAGAGGCTCCCGGTCGCGTCGATTGCCCACCCACATCGATCATGTCTGCACCAGCTGCCACGAGCTGCTGCGCCTGCACCAAGGCAGCAGCTGGGGTGTTGAATTCTCCTCCATCACTAAAGCTATCAGGCGTTACGTTCAGCACCCCCATTAAATAGGTGCGCTGTCCCCAATCGCAGGAGCATCTCCCAATTGTGAGCACAATTTATTTGTAATTGACAATCCTAGCAAAACTCGTAGGTTCTAGACTAGCTCCCCCTACCAGGGCACCATCGATTTCTGGTTGAGCCATGATTTCATCAATATTATTAGGCTTAACCGAGCCACCGTATTGAATCGACACACTGGGATTATTCACATGCTTGCGAATTAAGCCAATGACCCGATTAGCTTCGGTTGCCTCGCAGGTGGAACCAGTGCCGATCGCCCAGATCGGTTCATAGGCAATCACGAGGTTTTCCTGGTCAACGTCAACTAGGTCTTTTTCCAGCTGGCTAGTGATGTGCGATTCGATTTCACCGGCATTTCGTTGTTGCTGCGTCTCACCCACACACAGAATCGGGGTGAGGCTATAGCGTTGAGCTGCTTTTAGCCGCAGGTTAACGGTTTCATCCGTTTCACCAAAGTATTGTCGCCGTTCGCTGTGACCGACGATGACATAGCGCACCCCAATTTCTGTCAGCATGGGGCCAGAGATTTCACCAGTGTAAGCTCCATTTTCTTCCCAGTGGACATTTTGGGCACCTAGCTGCACACGGCTACCGTGCAAATTTTTGGACAGGACGTTTAAGGCAGTGAAGGGAGCGCACAAGATCACTTCCCGCTCTTGGGAGGTTTGATCTAGGCTGGGCATAAATCCCTGCAAAAACTCCAGGGACTCTACCTGGGTTTTGAACATTTTCCAGTTACCGGCAATAACGATTTTTCGCACAAGTGACTCGATCAGGTTTGGGACACTACGAAACGTAAACAATAGTTTAAGGCTTCAGGGGGTCATTTTTCGTCATCGGACTTAACTGAGTATTTACTGCAGTTCAATTTGCTACTCGAGAGGCAGGACGCCTTAAATCTCGGCACCAGCGTCCTATTTAAATTTTTCCAGGCAAGGCTTCCCCATAAATAAATAAAGGTGCTTGAAACCCCTTTTGGGGCTAGAGTTTTACCTTCTTCCCCTGACTCGGAGATCCTTGCTCCCTAGCCCCAAACTAGTTACTTATTGACCGCCGCTGCTTCACGAGCAGCTGCTGCCTGATCAGGGTGGATGCCCAAGCGTGTGAGATTAACCCGGCCTTTGTTGTCAATCTCTCGCACTTTGACAATCACCTCATCACCAACTCCCACCTCATCCTCAACCTTGCCCACCCGGTAGTCAGCCAGCTGCGAGATGTGGATCATCCCTTCCTTACCAGGCAGAAACTCCACAAATGCACCAATCGGGATAATTCGAGTCACACGACCGGCGTAGACATCACCTTCGTTGAGCTTGCGCGTCATTCCTTGGATGATGTTGCGTGCCCGCTTGGCCTTGCTCTCATCTATAGCAGAAATCGTTACCGTGCCATCATCTTCAATATCAATTTTGGCTCCGGTTTCCTCCGTGATGCCCTTAATCGTCTTGCCTCCCGGCCCGATGATCATGCCAATGAATTCGGGCTCGACTTTGATCGTCAGCAGACGCGGGGCAAACGGTGACATTTCGCTACGCGGTTGATCAATTGCCAGAAGCATTTTCTCCAGGATGTGCAACCGCGCTGGACGAGCTTGCACAACGGCTTTGGCAATAACTTCCAGGGGTAAACCAGGAATCTTCATATCCATTTGCAAGGCGGTGATGCCGTGATCTGTCCCGGCAACTTTGAAGTCCATGTCACCCAAAAAGTCTTCAATGCCCTGAATGTCAGTGAGGACACGGACTTCATCCCCTTCCTTAATCAGTCCCATTGCCGCCCCGCTAACGGGCTTAGAGATGGGAACCCCAGCATCCATCAAGGCAAGCGTCGAGCCTGAGACCGAACCCATCGAGGTGGAACCGTTGGAAGAAAGGATTTCAGATACTACTCGGATCACGTAGGGAAAGTCTTCTTTTGGCGGGAGCACGGGAATGAGCGCTCTTTCTGCCAAGGCACCGTGACCGATTTCGCGGCGGCCTGGGGCACGCAACGGCTTGGTTTCCCCCACTGAGTAAGGTGGGAAGTTGTAATGATGCAGATATCGCTTCGCCAGGTCCGTTTGCAGGTCATCCGATAAATTTTGGGCATCTCCCGGTGTGCCGAGAGTACAAGCGGATAACACTTGGGTCAGTCCCCGGTTAAATAAACCGCTGCCGTGGACTCGCCGAGGTAAGAGGCCAACGCGACAAGAAACCGGACGCACTTCATCCAGCTTTCGACCATCAACCCGAACTCCATCCTCGACAATCTGACGGCGCATTAGCTGTTTGGTCAGATCCTTGAAATTATTGCCAACCACCTTGCTGTTTGCGGTAGCGGCAACTCGAACCGGGTCTTCTTCTGGCAGTTCGCCGATCTTCTCGACGATTGACTCTTTCACAGCATCCAGCGCTGAGTCCCGACTGCTTTTATCTAGGTCAAATTGAGACAGGATTTGTTTAATAGAGGCTTCGGCGCGATCACGGATAAAATTTAACAGCGTTGGGTCTACCACAGGTGGCGTTTCTTGCACAAGTTCAATGCCCATTTCTGCGAGCAAATCTTGCTGAGCCTTGATCAAGTCCCGCACCGCTTCGTAACCAAAATCAATCGCCTCGATGATGTCCTGTTCTGGCAGCTGATTTGCTCCGGCCTCAATCATAATCACGCCTGACGGTGAGCCTGCTACCACCAAATCCAAATCTCCGGCTTCAATCTCCGCGTATGTGGGATTGATAATAAAATCATCTCCCACCAAACCAACCCGGACTGCGGCCATTGGCCCATAAAATGGAATCAAGGCAAGCAACGTGGCAAGGGAAGCGCCAGTCACCGCCAGCACATCCGGCGGTACATGCTCATCCATTGAAAGAGTCGTTGCTACAATTTGAATGTCATCCCGCAGCCATTGGGGAAACAGGGGACGAAGGGGACGGTCAATTAGGCGGCTTGTGAGAATCGCTTTTTCTGGCGGACGCCCTTCTCGCCGCAAGAAACCGCCAGGAATCCGACCTGCGGCGTATAGTCTTTCTTCGTAGTCCACCGTCAGGGGAAGAAAATCAATGCCCTCTCTCCCGGCAGATCGAGTTGCTGTCACTAACACAGCTGTATCCCCAGATTGCATCAAAACTGACCCACCAGCTTGGGGAGCCAGTAGGCCAACTTTCAGTCGAATATCCCGTCCGTCAAAGGATATTGACCTATCAATCTCTACCATTCAGTTTTTCGTCCTTCTCTTTCACTTTTTTATCTATTGCAATCCTAGCATTTATGTACTATTACTGCCTTCAGGGGGATGACTGAACACAGGAATCGTTAATTTAAAGCACAATACATCGTCAGTGCATCTACCACCCCTCCATCGGGCAGCAACGTCCGCTTGCCTGTCTGCGCCCGATGGTGCGTCCTGTGCTTGAGGATGCATCCAGTCTAGTTCTAATGAGATCCCGTTATTTAATGTTTTCCGAAGGGGTAGATGCATTTAAATTGATTAAAATTCGGTAAGTTTTGAAAAGTATTTTAATTAAAACCAATTAGTTTAATTTAGCTATTGAGCTATTTTTGAGTTAACTATATTGGCGATCTGGGTAAATAAAATATGTTAAGAAAGTTGCAAGCAGCAATTAAAATATATAAAAATAGATAAAAAAAGTTAAGGTATTCAAATTTAAAAACTTGAAGTTTGTGAAAGTTTGAGTAGTTATAAAATGGCAATTTTACACGGGAGTTGGTTACTACGGGCGGAGTCGGGTTATCTATTTGTTTGGGGAGAGACTTGGCGAAGGGTTGATCCAGATTCGTCGCCTTCCTTAGCGGAGGTGCCAACACATCCCTTGGCGATGACACCAGTGGAATTGAGCGAGTGGTTGCGTGCTCAAAATATTGCGATTGGCAAATCGCTCAAACAGACCGACAACGCTGGCGTACCAGTTGGAAGATCGCACTCGCAAGTGATCGCGCTACCGACTTATATCCCAGACATCAGTACCCTGGGGATGGCATGGATGTACCCTATGCATTCTGCCACCCTAGGCGAGGACAAAGAGCGCTCCGAGCCGTACTTGCAACCTTGGCGAGTCGAGGGGTTCTGTTTAGACCCCCTGGAAGCGATGAAATTTCTGAGTGCTTTACCGCTTGGCTCCTATAGCACAGAGGATGCATTTTTGGGGGGAGATTTACGCTTTTGGTCGCAGATTGCGCGTTGGAGTTTGGATCTGCTCAGCCGGTGTAAGTTTTTGCCCACACTGAACCGACAATCAGAAGGTGCTGTCGTCGCGCTTTGGCGATCGCTACTAGATAGCGGCGTAGACTCTTCCCGCCTGGAAAGATTTGCCCAGCTGATGCCAGCGGCTTGCCGTACCTATCAGAACCCAGAAGTCACCTCCTTTGATCTGGACTTGCCGCCGCAACCTCAGGAATTACTACTGGGATTTCTCAACAGTACAATAGACGCCCAGATCAGAGCGGTGGTGAGTACCCATTCTCTGAGTGGTACACAATCATCTGTGCGAGAGTGGCTGCAAGCTCTATCTAGTGGAGCGAACACACTCAAGGCACCAGCGGGGGTGGAACGTTTAGAGGCAGCGCTTAGTGCTTGGACTGCGCCACTGCAATACCAACTGGCTGGACAGAGCCTATTTCGCAGCTGCTTTGAGCTTCGGCCTCCGGTGTCAGACGAAACTGATTGGAGTTTAGCATATTTCCTCCAAGCCGCAGATGCCCCAGAATTTGTGGTAGATGCGGCAACGATCTGGAACCACCCTGTTGATCGCTGGGTAATCCACAGTCGGACAATTGAGCAGCCTCAGGAGACTTTACTTAGGGGTTTAGGGTTGGCTTCCAGACTCTATGCCCCAATCGCATCCAGCTTGGAGCAGGCGTTTCCTCAGTCCTGTTGCCTCACTCCATTACAGGCTTATGAGTTTTTAAAGTCTGTTGCTTGGCGTTTTGAGGATAGTGGATTGGGGGTGATTTTGCCTCCTAGTCTGGCGAAGCGGGAGGGATGGGCAAACCGCTTAGGTTTAAAAATCCTCGCTACTACGCCGCGACAAAAGCAGGATCGCTTGGGATTGCAGAGCCTGCTCAACTTTCAGTGGGAATTAGCTATCGGTGGGCAAAGTATTTCTAAGCAAGAGTTTGACCGCCTCGTGGCGCTCAATAGCCCACTGGTGGAAATTAATGGCGAGTGGGTGGAACTGCGTCCGCAGGATGTAAAGACAGCGCAAGCGTTTTTTGGGGCTCGTAAAGACCAGATGGCTCTGTCGCTGGAAGATGCCCTGCGTTTGAGTACGGGGGATACCAAGGCGATTGAAAAACTGCCAGTAGTCAGTTTTGAGGCATCCGGGGCACTCCAAGAGTTGATGGCAACGCTAACTAATAACCAAGCGATCGCGCCCCTCCCCACACCAGCAAGCTTCCAGGGTCAGCTACGACCTTATCAAGCACGAGGGGTCGCTTGGTTGGCTTTCTTAGAGCGTTGGGGACTAGGCGCGTGTCTAGCAGATGATATGGGACTGGGCAAAACCATTGAGTTGATCGCCTTTATGCTGCATCTGCAAGAGCAGGAAGCGCTGGAGAAACCAGTACTACTGCTTTGCCCGACTTCGGTACTAGGTAACTGGGAACGGGAAGTGAAGAAATTTGGCCCGACGCTGAAAGTCATAGTTCACCACGGTGATAAACGACCCAAAGGCAAAGCGTTTACTAGTGCTGTCAAGGGTTATAACTTGGTGATCACGAGTTACGCTCTGATTCACCGAGATGTGAAGTCACTCCAGAGCGTTTCCTGGCAAGGGATGGTGCTGGATGAAGCCCAGAATATTAAGAATCCAGAGGCGAAGCAGTCTCAGTCAGTGCGGCAACTGGAATCTTCATTTCGGATTGCGCTGACAGGAACGCCGGTGGAGAACAGGCTGCAAGAATTGTGGTCAATTCTGGACTTTCTGAATCCGGGGTATTTGGGGTCGCGCCAATTTTTTCAGCGCCGGTTTGCAATGCCGGTTGAGCGATATGGGGATGCGGCTTCGTTACAGACATTGCGATCGCTCGTGCAGCCCTTTATTTTGCGTCGTCTCAAAACTGATCGGGAAATTATTCAAGACCTACCAGAAAAGCAGGAAATTACGGTGTTTTGCGGCCTTAGCGCTGAACAGGGGGCACTTTATCAACGAGTTGTGGAGGAGTCTCTGGCTGAAATTGAATCAGCTCAAGGACTGCAACGTCGCGGGATGATATTGGCTCTACTTGTGAAGCTAAAGCAAATCTGCAACCACCCAGCGCAATATTTAAAGCAAACCAAGCTGGGGCCGCAACATCACTCCGGTAAACTCCAGCGCCTGGAGGAAATGCTGGAGGTGGCTTTATCAGAGGGCGATCGCGCTTTAATCTTCACTCAATTCGCTGAGTGGGGCAAACTGCTTAAACCTTATCTTGAGCAACAGGTGGGTCGAGAAACGTTTTTTTTGTATGGCAGCACCTCCAAGAAACAACGAGAGGAAATGATAGACCGTTTCCAGCACGACCCCCAAGGTCCCCCAATTATGATTCTCTCCCTCAAAGCGGGTGGCGTGGGACTCAACCTGACACGAGCTAACCATGTTTTCCACTTCGACCGCTGGTGGAACCCGGCTGTCGAAAATCAAGCCACCGACCGCGTTTTTCGCATTGGTCAAACTCGCAATGTCCAGGTGCATAAATTTGTCTGCACTGGGACTTTGGAAGAAAAAATTCACGACATGATTGAAAGTAAGAAACAGCTGGCTGAGCAAGTCGTGGGCGCTGGGGAACAGTGGTTGACTGAACTTGATACGAATCAGCTGCGTGACTTATTACTGCTTGACCGCACTGCTGTGATTGAAGAGGATGCAGAATGACAAATGACAACCTTCAGGCAAGTCGAGAATGGTGGGCGCAACAGTGGCTTGATTTGCTAGATTCCTATCGCTTCAAGAAGCGTTTAGAACGTGCCCGCAACTATGCTCGTCAGGGCAACGTCCTCAGCATCGAGTTTAAAAGCTCAAAGGTGTTGGCTAAGGTACAAGGGACGGAGCCAGAACCGTATCAAGTTTCCCTCTACCTTGACCCCTTTTCTGATCAGCAGTGGGGTTATGTGATTGAAACTATGTCCCAGCGGGCGATCTTTGCGGCCAAGCTGTTGGCGGGGGAAATGCCGCCAAACATTGAACAAGTGTTCACTGCTAATGGTCTGTCGCTGTTTCCCTTCACACTGAGTGATATCCACAGCAAATGCTCTTGTCCAGATCAGGCTAATCCCTGCAAGCATATCGGTGCGATTTACTACCAACTGGGCGATCGCTTCAGTGAAGACCCGTTCGTCCTGTTTCAGTTGCGGGGGCGCACCAAAGATCAAATTATCGCAGCTTTACGCCAGTTGCGGGGTACTAGCGTTGAAGTATCTGACACTGAAACACTTAACAATCAAGCCCAGACACCGCGCACCCATCACCCTTTAAAAATTGAGCAATTCTGGCAATACAACCAGCCATTAGAGTCAACACTTGTTGTAATTGCGCCGCCACCCAGCAGCGACACGGTTTTAGATTTTTTGGGACCGATTCCTCTGCCAGAGTTAGATGCCACCGACTCGAAGGCTGACTCTGAGGTAGTGATGCAGTATTTGGATACAGTTTACAAACAAGTTAGCCAGCAGGCTGTTCTATCGGCAATGAATGTAGATCAGGCTTGATGAGTTGCTGTGCGATCGCTCTTCGACCGGAAAACTGGGCTGAGCCGGGGCAAGATGATATTGCAGCAGTCAAGGCATTCTTACAAGGAATCAGGGTCAATTCCCCTCTCTCGTAATTTCGCAATCAGCTCCTGTGTTTGGCGTCGCTCAGTCTCTAGTTGCTGCTGGGCAAGAGCTGCTCGCTGGCGTTCAACTTCAAGCTGCTGCTGCGTCTGCTCCTTAAGTTGTCGCTCAATTTCTATCCGCTGCTCAGATTGCTCGGCACGAGTACGCTCAATTTCAGTCCGTTGTCGCTCTTGTTCCGCCTCGGTCAGTACCCACTCGCCCTGTTCGTCGTACCAGCGCAGCCACAACCTAAGGATGCTACGGTAATCACCCGACCACAATCCCAGCCCTAACTTCAGCTCCGGCACCCAGACTTTTGGCTCTGCCAGGACTAATTCTTCGTATTGACTCCCGACCAACTGAAAGGCTTTTAACTCGTCAGTGTAGCGGTCGAACAAAATGTAGTAAGGCACGCCCAGGATGTGCTCGTACACCTGCCACTTGGTGGGTGGACTATCTGGTTGCGCTTTAGTGTTGCCCAAGTCCTCCTTCCGGGTGCTGGGGGAGAGCAGTTCTACCACTACTAGCGGTCTGACTCCTTCTTGCCACATCACGTAACTTAGGCGCAGTTCTTTGTGGTCATACAAGCGGGGCACCCCCGCGACGACAAACCAATCTGGGCGCTTGTGCCATTGGGGGTGGTTAGGGTCATAGTAGAGGTTCAAGTCGCTGGCAACGAACACCTGGTCTGGTGGATAGGTGGGTGGTTGACAGCCGAAACTCAGGAGTTGCGGTTGCCAAATGTGAAACTCGTCGGGCAAGCCAGAGTCCTCCGGGTCTTCGCTGGGCAGATCATACATCGTCGGCATCGTCTCTCGCGGCGGCTTTTTCGGGTCAGTCTGCTCAATTGGGTTTTTAACTGGCAACATAGGCGCTTCCCTTTGAACTCGGTTTCCTTTGATGATGCTTTTCCAGATATATAAATATATAGAGCGTTACCGTCGCACGGCGCGGCGCTTCGCGCTTCCTGGCTTTCGCAAATAAGCCCCTGCACTTGGTGATGGTGGCCGACCTGCGGATGTCTGACTCCATCCAATTCTTGAGTTGAGAGTAGCGCTCAAACCGGAGAATAATCAGAGTAATTTAGATGCGTTTGCCTGAAGACATCCCCTTTTTAAATGCGGGACGGGCAGATAATGCTTGGATGTAGTTAACTATAGCTGGATAGGCGGACAGATCTAATTTGAGCAGCAGAGGAATGTAATTCAAAATCGAGCCGACAGCGACATCAGCGACGCTAAATTCATCGCCTAGTATATAGGGATGTTTACTCAAAATCTCGTTGAGGGGAGGCATTAATTTGGACATTTCGCGCTCCCGACTAGCTTCGTCGCCAAAGATGCCAGGCCCCAGGGTAGCATTAGCAAATAATGTCCATTGAGTGAGGATTGCTTGTTGTTCGACCAACAACTGCTCCCGACCGTATTTGTGCTCAAGATACAACAAAATTGCCCCAGATTCAAATAACGCCAAGTCCCCATCGACAATTACAGGCACCTTACCAAACGGATTTAATCTCAGGAATTCTGGCTGCTCATGCGCTCCTGCGGACATATCTAACAGGATGAATTCATAGGGAATAGCTAATTCTTCTAAATACCAGCGAATGATCGAAGCCCGACTCCGCGCACCACCATACAGTTTAATCATTGTTCAAATAGATAATTTGCCATAATATTCATTATCTCAGCAAAATTGGAGATAGTGCATTAGTTATCGATAGCGATCGCACTCAACTGATTCCGTGTGACCTTGGGTGACTTTCTGCAATAAATGTAAGGGCAACGCCATTTATGCAATAGCGTTTGCCAGTTGGTGGGGGACCGTCGTCAAAAACATGGCCTATATGGCCGCCGCATCTTCGGCAATGCAATTCGGTTCTAGTCATGAATAGCGAATTATCTACGTAGGTACGGATAGCGTCTTTGATCGGGGCGTAAAAACTAGGCCAGCCAGTGCCACTGTCGAACTTGGTCTGTGATGAGAATAGTGGCAGGTTGCACGCAGCGCAGTCATAAGTGCCTTTGGCGGATTGCTGATCGAGGGGACTAGAGTAAGGGCTTTCGGTTCCATGTTGGCGTAGCACGCCAAACTGTTCTGGCGTCAAAATTCGCCGCCATTCAGCTTCAGTTTTGGTGATTTCAAACCCACTATTTGGGTCTACCTGGGTTTTTGACCGCGAGGGTAGGCAGCTCGATAGCACTATTGTTCCGACCATTGCCGCGCTAGCCTGTAAAAAATTCCGTTTATTCATGGCTCAATGATAAATAAGCTGATTCAAGTTGATATACGCTGCTGAGCATGCCCTTGGATTGCTGTCATTTAGCAATGCTGCGATCGCGCCAAGAGTGGGGGTTCTGCTAGACCACCACTTCTGAGTTGCAACACAAACTTAATCAGTGGCAACAAAAGCACTGATTGGCGACTCGGCGTTAAGAAAATCTGCCTGGGCTTGCCTTGTGCCGCCAAACCCAAAGAAAGAAGTCCCCTCTATATTCTGGCTCCTTTGGTTCAGGCCACCCCTCAGATAATTCGTCAAGTGTGCCGCTAAAAACTTCGAAATATGTACGTGAAGCTGGGCTTCGTCCATTAACCAATTCCGAAGTCAGGTCAATATCACGTCCTCCAACTCGATTCCAGCAGTGTACCAAGGGACCATCAACTAGAAACTCACCTACAACAATTTCGCACTCATGCCACTCTTGGCTGATAAGTACAGCATTATCAATGCATTCGTGGCGGTAAAGTCTACGCCGGATTCGGCGTGCGAACTGCTGAAATTCAAGGCTGAGGCAGGTGTAGGACAAAACTTTCACCCTACCAGCAACTGTAATGTCGCCTAAGTTACGTTGTACAGATTCCAGGATGTGTCTGTCATCAACGATTACTGAATCGGTCACTTTTTGCACTTTGGATAAGTTTTGAAGCATTGGTAAGCCTAAAATTTGAGGTTAGGTAGGAGCAAAAGAGGAAGTTACTTTTGGAATTGACCCTGCCCGCTGGCATTCGCACGACTTTCTGTCGCATCTTTGAGCACCATATGCTACAACGATTCAGGTCATAACTAGTACTGTTAAGTCAGTTCTCTCATCGGTAATAGCTTTATAAAGCAAGGTTTTCAGTCTTTTCGCGAAAAAAAGCTAAACTAAGGTGGTTCTCAGGGTATATATTTGACTATGGTTTTGGCAACTATAGCTAATTGTTAATAATTGACGCTCATGAAGTATTTTCAACGACTAGCTGCAATTTTCTTAGCGCTTATTCTTCTAGTGGTCTTCCCAATATCGGCTCAAGCAGCCAGCTCTTCTGCCGTTTCCGGCAATGCTGGCTCTGGTGAGTTCAAGGGCAAGGATTTCTCGGGTCAAAACTTACAGACGGCCTCCTTTGCCAGTGCCAAGCTAGAACAAGCCAACTTTAGCAATGCTGACCTACGCGGTGCCGTGTTTAATGGCTCGACGATGACCAAGACGAATCTGCATGGGGCGGATTTTACGAATGGCATTGCGTATCTGGTTGACTTCACAGGTGCCGATTTAAGTAATGCGGTTTTTGTAGAAGCGATTATGCTGCGTTCCACATTTGACAATGTTGATGTCACGGGTGCTGACTTTACTGATGCGGTTTTAGATGGGCCCCAAGTGAAAAAACTCTGTGCTCGGGCAACTGGTGTCAATCCAAAAACGGGAGTGGCAACCCGTGAGTCTTTAGGGTGCCGGTGAAGCGCGCCGAGCGTAGGGTACCATCTGCAGCGAAAATTGGTGATGATAAGCCGCCCAATTAATTTTTTCTAGCCCCTAAAATGTTTTTCCATAGACTTACCACGGTTTCTCGTGGCAAAAACCGGGGCAAATTTGCACTCAATTGATTCGCGATCGCACCGGGGACGACGGTAGACTGATTCTTTTCCAAGGCTTGGAGGGCTTGGCGTACCACCACCTCTGTAGGAGTGTAGTTCCCAGCGGCAACACTTGCCAAAAATGGGGGAAACTTAGCATCTTGGAAAAAATCCGTCTCCGTTGGCCCAGGGCAAACGGCTAGGACGCGGACGCCATAGTTACTATTCTCTGCCGACATTGCCTCGCTAAAACTGAGAACAAAAGCTTTGCTGGCGGCGTAAACGGAAAAGTAAGGCATCGGTTGAAACGCTGCGGTCGATGACATATTTATGATGCCCCCAGATCGGCGCTGTCGCATTCCTGGCAAAAATTTATGCGTTAGATCCACTAAGGCCAGAATATTGAGCTGAATCATCTTGACCTGCCGCTCCCCGTCCAGTTCGGCAAAGGACCCATAGTCGCCAAAACCGGCGTTGTTAATTAACAAGTCAATCGTCAGTCCCTTTTGAGTCACGGTGTCAAACACATCTGTGGCAGCTGCCGGTTCTGTGAGGTCTTGGACTAAAACGTTTATCTGAATCTTGTATTTTTCTTGCAGCTGTTGGGCCAGTTGTTGAAGTTTTGCTTCTGAACGAGCCACTAAAACGAGATTCGTCTGGCGGGCAGCTAGTTCATGGGCAAAGGCTGCACCAATACCAGCAGATGCACCAGTAATTAAAGCAGTTGGCATACTACTTACTACGATTATGTTTTGGCTTACTTTACAAATCTTAACTTGGATCACATCGGCAAAGCAGGGACAGAACGCCCGAAGGCGCGATCGCGTCTTGGTCAGCATCACTCGCTCAAGCCAAATTCCTGTATTTGTGCTAAAACCAGCCTACTATGCGATCGCAGTGATGCTTGCTATTTGCACTTTAAGTTAAACCTATGCTATATTTATTAATCCAAGGACGCATAGCTCAGTTGGTTAGAGCACCACGTTGACATCGTGGGGGTCACTGGTTCGAATCCAGTTGTGTCCATCCTCAACTACCAAATCATAAGGGTTTCAGCGATTTTCCCAGAACCTCAAGGCTTGGGGATTGTCATTTTTGGGTAAATATCTTGACGTTTGAATATGAAATTGAATATGATTTAGTGAATACCACGTTTCATATTTAGTTTCTAGACATGAGAGCAACTAAGACTCGTACTGGTAGCTGACTTTTCCGGTCATTTTTAAAGAATGATAATCAATCTTAAGAGCAAGTTGACTAAATCATTATTCGGGAAGCCGTTGGCAGTATGCTCTCGCCGCAGCCCTTTGGTCTGGAGAGTAGGAATTA
>JAABUQ010001361.1_pt1 | contig 53172 bp, 19 predicted proteins | sample 5560001 | NCBI WGS metagenome assembly JAABUQ01 (sample SAMN10711888, study PRJNA513371) | rock metagenome | isolation source: Antarctica rocks | place: Antarctica: Victoria Land, Finger Mt nord | collected 2015-12-18
TTATTTTAAATATTTAAATATATTTAAATAATATAATATATATACGTTAATATAATTATAAGAAATATATTATATATATATTTTTATTATATTATTATTAATATAACGATATTTACTTTATTATTTTTTATATAAATTTTTTATATATTACTTCTTATTCTTATTTAACCTTTTAAGTTAAAATAAATAATATAAATAATATTTTATTATTATTAATATTCTTTGTAAATATAAGCTTTAATATATTTTCATTATTTTTATAATATTTTCATTATTTTACTTTATTATATATTATTACTACGCGTTTATTCAGTAGTTATTGTAATACCATAGGCTAGGGGTTGGTAGTAATGTGAGATCAAGAGGGAGGTTTTATTCTATAATAAAACTAACTATTGAAGAAGAAAGAAGGGCTAAAGTTTAATATATATTTAATACTAGGATTACATATATTAAATATATATATATTATTAATATTAAAGCCTTTAAGGGCTCGAATATATAATAATCCGGATAACTTATATATTAATTTTTAATAATTACCTCCCCCTTTTATAAATTCGACTTCGAATTATATACCGATATATTAAGAAAACCCTTAATCTTATAAAAAATAAGGAAAAATATTATATATATATCTGCTATATATAGTTTATATAGAAGTAATATTTTGTATATATATTATTTAATATAAATAATAATAATATATTAATATTTATATATAAATATACCTAAGTTTTGCTTTAATATATTATATAATAAATATATTTTAAATATATTATTATTAATATTTTATAGCAACTTATATATATAAAATTTATAATATCAATAATTATAAATATATTAATATAATATTTATATATTTTTTTTGCCTATATTTTTTTTTCCCTTAATATTTTAATTACGGTTTTCCTATTATTACCTTTTTTTATATTATACATATATAATTTTTATATATTTATAGCGCTTATATTTATTTTTTCTTTTTTTTATATTGAAAATATCAACTCCTTATTTAAACTTATTTGTTTCGTTAGATATATTAGACTTTAAAAATATTATATTTATTATATATAATAATCGCGTTATACCCGAGTCTCCCAAGTATTTAGAGGGCGTTATTATTAGTTTAAAGGATTTTAATCTTAAAAGAAAAAAAAGAATTTTGTTTTAATATACCCCTTTTTATATTTAATTTTATTATTATAAATAGCTTTCGCTAAATAGAGAAATAGCTTAAAAACAAGGTATATTTAAAGATCGTTATATTTAATTATCAAGGCTTTTTTGCTTTTAAATAAAATATTATATTTAATTTATATAAAAATAATAAATTGCTTATATTTTCAGAATATTAAATACATACCCTTATTAGACTTTTTATTATTTTTATCTTTAAAGGGTCTTCTCCTTCTTATATCCTAAATATATTTAATAAATAAATAGGGTACGGCCAGATCTATATCTTAAAGAATAAACGCCCAGCTTCTAAATCTAATAATATAAGTTTTCTAATTTAATATTAAATATATATTTATAATATATTTATAATTAACTCCTATTAAGATTGCTAATCGTAGCGTTATTACTAAATCTATTTTATTGGAGCTTTTTTGTATTTATTATTTATATTATATTATAAAAAATAATCCTAATTTTTATAAAATTAAATAGGATTCTTATAAAACTATCCTTTATAAATATAATTATTATATAATTTAACAATACGACTATATTTAAGTAAATCTTTATATATTATTTATTATTAATATATAAATATAATATCAAACTGATTAATATATAATTATTAAATTACCCTAAGGTTATTAATAATATTAATAAATTATTAATATTACGTCGTATTTTCTATACTTTTCCTGCCGATAACAAAGGTTTTAAGGAAGTAGGCAATACGCTTATATATAAGTAGTATAACTTTATTAAGATATTAAATACTTATTAGCAGGCAATAAGCCGTTAAGGTAACAAGAAAAAGCCTTTTATATTAAATATTTAAATAAATATAACTAAGATTTTATAAGATATTAAAGAAAACCTTAATAATATAAATAATATTATACGTTTTTTAATATATATTCCTATATTTTATTTATATCTTATATATATATTATAATTAATATATATTTTTTATTTTTAAATTAAGCTCCTATTTATTATACCGGCCTTATTTTCTAATAAGGAAGAAAAGGAAAAAGGAGAAATAGAAGGTAATAAAATAATAAAAAATATAGTTTAATCTAACGATATATTTACGCTAGTAATATACTTAAATTATATATATCTTATTATTTGCTAATATCGCGTTATTTTTAATATATATATTTTTAATTTATAATTATATTCTAACCTTTATACCAACTTTATTTAATATTTGATTTTTTTTTAATATTAAATTTTTATTTTATTTTTCGCCTATATTTTAACTACTTATTATATATATTATATAAGTTTTATATTCTTTTTATATCCTTTTTAAAGACTTATTAATTATATTCCGTAGGCTAGCTTTTCTATTAAACTTTATAATATATTATCCTTTTCTTTATTATATAGCTTAATACGGTTTTAACTTTTTATTTAAATTCGTTATTTATAAGTTTTAACAAAGAAAGTTTAGGTAAATTATTATTGTTTTGTCTATATTTATAAGGCTTTAATAAAGAAATATAGAATACCGAATAAATTTAATATACTTTTAATAATAAAAGGTAGTATATTTATTTCCTAATCGGCTTAAAAATATAGAAAGGTTTAATAAATTAATTAGAAATTTTCTTCTTTAGCCTTTTAAGCTTTAAATTCTTTATAAATAGCAAAACTAAATTATTAATATTAAAATTTTAAGCTTTATATTTGATATTATAATATTTAATTTATATTTTGCTTATATTATATTAACGTTTCTTTATTATTTATTTAGTAGTTTATAACTATTCTATTTTTTCTTTTATTATTAATATCTTTTTTTTAAAAGTATTATCTTTGATATTATTAAAGCGCAGATAGTAATTATATATAATATAAAATAAAATTATACCGATTAAGCTTTATTTACTATTTTAATAAATAAATTCGGCTATTAATAATAAAGAGGATTAATTATTTTAATCTTTATTAGAAAAAATATATAAATAATATTTTAATATTTGATTTTGATATTTTATTTATTTATTTATTTAAAAATAAAATATTATATTAAATTTATATTTTACCTTCGAATAGAAATATATTTCTAATTAAAATATATTAATAAAGATCAATTTACGGTTAAATATAATATTATTTAAAATATTATATTTTAAATAAATTTCTTAAAAAAAGATCTCGATTAAATTATAAGCTTTAATCGTTTTTATAATAAATATATACTTTATTATTTTAATATACCGATTAATTATTATTAGGATTATATTATAAATATATCCGTTATATATATTTAATAATAAATTTATTATAAAATCTATTATATTTTCTTTCCAAAGCCTTAATAAATATAATAATATTTATATCTTATTATAAAAATAATATCAATATATTTTTATCCTTTAATAAATATTATATATATTAACGTATTCTTTAATATCTTTATTAAAGTTATTTTAATAATATTTTCTATTAAATAATTCAAAAGTTATTTGAATTCTAAAATAACCTATTAAAGAATTATTATAATATTAATATATTAATTTTATATAAATAGATTTTTTTAAAAAAATATAAATATTTCCCTTATATTTTAGAAGCCTTTATAAGTTTAATATTTATTTACCGGCGTTATTTATATATTACTTTTATATTAAAATATAATTTTATTTTTATATAATTTTATTTTTTTTACTATAACTCCTTTAGGAGTTTAATTATAAATTTGTAATTAAAATCGTATATTATTTTATAAATAACTATTATTTTAATTATTATATATAGAACGAATTATTTATAATTAACAGTTTTAGTAATAAAGTTAAATTATATAATAATTATATTACAATATTATTAAAAAGGCGTTTTGTTTATATTCTTTAATTATTTTAATCTAAGTTAAAGTTCCCTAAGCCTCGAACGATATATTAATAGTTTATATATTTTATATATTATTTAGGTTATTAAAGAGTTTAATTTAACTTATAAAAATAAAATATTCCTTTTTATTTTATTATTAGCTTTTTTATATAATTTTAACGTTTCGTTATTAAATAATATATTAATATAAGATATTCGAATACTTATAATAATAAAGCTTTTCAATATTATCCTTATTTACAATTTCTATTATAAAATTAATAAGAAATTATTTATTACTTAATTAGCGCCTTTATAATTAGGGCGTTTTAATAGCGTATTAGTTAGGTTAGTTTTCCTAAGATAATAAATAATTACGAAATTATAAATAACGAGCTTTATCGCCTATTAAATTTGATAGTTATTTAATTACTATATATTTATAAAAGTTTATAATTTATTATAATTTATTAAAACCTCGATTTAGTTATAACTTCCTTTTAAATAATAATATTAATATTTAAATGTTGCTATAATTATAAAGAATTTTTAATTATATATTTTATAATTAATTTTTATAAGAATAAGTTTCTAGGACTAAAAAGCTATTAAGTATTATTAATTATTCTTATCTAATTAAAAAATAATTCTTATTATAATATATTTTAATATATCTATTTCGATTCGAATTTTCGATTCTAAATTAAAATAAAATAATAAAAATATATATATAAAAACATTTTTTAATATATAAAAAATATATTCTTCGTTTATATTTTATTTTATTAAGCTTATTTTTTTGCTTATTTTATTACCTTTTAATAAGTTAGTTAAAGGTTCTATAATACTCGAATATTTATATATAAAACGGCGATAGAAATTCGCGAACCTTAAAAAAACTTAAATTATATCAAAATAGTATCAACCTTATACTTATTTATTATAACGCTTTTAATAAATATAATAAATCCTAAGAATTCGATTTTAATTATAAAGAATTTATATTTTTTTAAATTCGTATAAAATTAATATTAATATAATTATTTTAAGATTATTTTTATATATTTTATATAATCTTTTTGATTTTCGGAAAAGATAAAAATATTATTAATATATTTTATTAAGAATTTATTAATATAAGTTTGAAATATAATAGGTATATTAATTAATTTAAAAGGTATAATTATATATTTAAAATAATTATAATATATATAGAATATAATTTTTTATTTATTGCTTTGCTAAATACGAATATAATAATAAGTATTTTTCAAATCTATTTTAATAAACCTTTTTATACTATTTAAGCGATCTAAGGTTTTATTAATTAAAAATAATAAATAATAATTTTTGATTATTATTTTATTTAACCCTTTATAATTTATATAAAGTTTTAAATCTTTATTCTTTTTTAATATAAATAAAATAAAAAACTTTATTAAATTAATAGAATATTAAATTTAATTATATATTAAAATATTATTTAAATAGCTCCGCAAAGTAGCAAGCTTATTATTTAATAAATTATATAACGGGCTATAAGGTAGATCTTACGTTATTTTAATAGTATAATTACTTCTTTTATAAAAAGGAAGATAACTTGCTTTTTTGATTAAAAATATTTTTTTATAATTAAAATATTTATATAAAATTATAAGTATTAAGCTTATATCTTAATTATATAAAAGTTATATTTTAATTATATTAATCTAGGTTTCAAAACTTAATAAAAAAAGAATACCGGTATAAATAAGAATATATAAATTTTTCTTTTTATAAACTATTTTAGCAAATTATTTTATAATAAATATAAATAAATTTTATAATTTAATATTATAATATTAAGTTTATTTAATAATATTAATTCTAATTTATTATTTATTTAAAATAAATATTCCTAATATTAAATCCGAACTTCTGCTATTTTTGTTAATAATATAAAAAATATTTTTATATTTTTTTTATATCTTTAATTATCTTCCAGCTTATAACGTATATAATATATATTATAATAATAAATATTTTAGTTATTTATAAAAATAAGGAAAAGAAGTTCTATATTTACGATTTTTATTAAATTTAAAATAATTATAAAATATTAACTTATTATATTTATTTCGATTTTAATATTAAAATAGAATTTTATTAATATTTTAAATATTATTTATATCGATATAAAGACAAACTTTTTATAAACAAAGGTAAATATTAAGATTATTCTTTGCTTTTCCCCCGGTAGGGCGGATTCTTTATCGAGAGTTTTCCTTTTCTTAATTTAGAATTTTCTTTAATTATGGTTTCCCCTTTTATTATACTTGCGATTTATATATAATTAAGATTAAAAAACTTATTTATTTTATTTAAGCAATTAAATTATATATATTTTAGTTTATTATAATTATAATAAATAATTTTATTTAATTTAAATATTTTTGCTTAATTAATTATCCTATTTATTTAATAAATATTAAAATAAAAAAGGTAATTTTCCCTTTTAATAAAGCCTTTTTTATAAATAGATCTTGTATTATATTAACGAAACTTATATATTATAAATATATTTATTTTATATTAATTTTGCTTTAAATATAAAACTAAAGCGATTAAATCTTTTATTTTAGATAAAATAATATTAATATCAATAATTTTAATATAAAGCTTTTCTTTTAATTTAATGAAGAATTAAATTATCTTTTACTTTTTTATATAAAAAGGTAATTAAGCTTCTAAAATTTAAATATAAGCTTTAAATTATCGAATTATTTAAGACTTTCGTTATTATATATTTATATATATTTAAATTATATTTAAGGTATAATTTATAAAATCTTTAATTAAACTTTTTAAAAATATAATAAAATTATCTTATATATATATAAATATTAAACGAAGATCCTTTTTATTATATTAAAATTCTTTAAGATTACTTTAGAAAGATTATATTATAAATAAGATTTTACTTTTATTAATTAGAAAATTATTAAATATTAAACAAAATATAATAATTATATTATATTTCTATTTATAAAGTTTATAAATAGTCTTTTTTTAATATTCTTTTAATAAAATAAAATATAAAATAAATTTAAATATAAATTTAAAGTTAAAATATTAATATTATATATTCGAATTATATATTTCAAAAATAAAATCCGTTAATATATTTTTATTTATTTTTTTAATACGAAGTTTTTATATTATATATAAGCCTAATCGGATATTTCCGGTATTATTTAATTTAATATTTAAAATATATTTTCAATATTTTAAAGAAATAATCTTTTTTTTAAATTATTTAAATTTTTACTCCTTTTTTAAATTATCTCGATAGTATTTCGTTTATATTATATATTCGTTAAAAAGAGGTTTATTTGGAAATAGAATAATTTAATTATTATTTTATTTTTAAAAAATAATAATTAATTTTTAATTTTCGTTAAAATTAAAATTATATTCTAGTTTATTAATCAGGCTAATATTATTATTTTAATTAGCGATTCTATTAAATTCTTGATTATTAGATAAAATATTCGGTAATATATTAATAGCGTTTTTATTATACTACGATTATATTTATACTTTTAATATCTTAATTACGGATTATTACCTTATATAAGTTTGAATAGTTAAAACTATAATATTATAAATTAGGAGTTAATAATAATATAAAATTAAAAGGGAAGTTTTATTTTATAATAAAATTAATTATTAAAAAAGAAAAAGGGATTAGGATTTAATATATATTTAATATTAGGATTATATATACCAAATATATATACGTTATTAATATTAACAACGTTATATGTTAAAGCCCCCAAGGGCCTGAATACATAATAGTCCGGACTACCTATACGCTAGTCCTTGACAATTATTATATAATTATAATTAATATATATATAATGTATTTTCTCTTTACTTATATTATATAATTACCGCCTTCGAAAATAAAACTATTTTACTTTATTTTAGCCCTATTTTTAGTTATATTTTCATTTAATATTATAAGGAATATTATAATTTTTCTATATATCCTTTATATTTATATTTATATTTTATTTTTATATATTTAAATTAACGCTTTTAATCCTATTAAGAAAGCTATTAAAATAATTTTTATTAAAAATTGTTATAATTCTTTATAAATTATAAAGTTAAAGGATTTTATATATAGACTTTTAACTATTAAAATTATAATTTATATAAAAGAGTTATTAAAAGTATTAAAGGTAAAAATTTATAATAATTATTATAAATTTATTATTTTATAAAGCGCCTTCGACTCTTTTATTATTTATTTAAAAGGGGTATTAATTCATTTTCTTTAATTATTATATTTAATAGTCCTATATAATTTCTATTAATTTTTATAAGGAAAACTTATTATTAAAGAAGTAAAAAGAAGTATTATTATTAAGAAAAATAAAATTATAAAGTTTAAGAATATATTTATAACCTCCCCGGTAATATTTATAATATTTAAAAAGGAAAAAGAAAATATAAATTTTATTTCTATATTATATTTTATATAATTTAATTAATTCTTATATAAAGGAATATAGAAATAAAAGATATTAAAGAAAGAAGAAAAAGGAGAGTAAAAAAAGAAAAGATTCCAAAACTATTAAATTTATAATTATTAAAATTATAAAGAAATAATATAAATATAAATATTATAATTAATACTATATTATTATTGCTTCGATATAAGTTTAATATAAGAGCGATTATTAAGCCTAAGTCTAAAAAATAATATTTTTAAGCCTATTTAATACCGAAGTTAAATAACTATTATATTTTTGATATATAAGTTTAATTATTAAATAATATTTTTTTTCTATTATTTTTAGGGTTTTTAGAATATTTATAATAAATATATTTATACTTAATAAAACCGTTATTTTTTTGCTTTATTCTTAAAGTTCCGAATATTTTTTATAATATTTATAATATTTTCTTTACTAACTTATTTATTATATCCCGGATCCTAGTCTTTTTATTTAATTTAATATTATATAATATCTTTTTGATAGTATTTTTTTAATATCTTTTTTATTTCTTATTCTTATTAATTATTTATTAATTTAAAAGATAATATATATTCTTAATTATTTTCTTATAAATTATAATAAAGTTTTAATAACGAGATAGAAAAGATTGAATAAATCTAATAAATATTAAATAATATTAAGCGGTAAACTTATATTCTAATTATATTAAATACCCGAAAAAGATTGATAAACTTATAAAAATAGCTTTCTATTAAAGCGCTTTTATTTTAAATTCTTAATAAATAATAATATTAAATTATTTATAAAGAATATTTATAGCTTATATTTCTTATTATAATATTTCTATTATTATTTTATTATTTTTTAATAATTTTCTTTAAATTTAATATAAATAAATTATAAATTTTTTATTCTTTCTTTTATTATTAATATTTGCTTATTTTTAAATATTTTATCCTCGAAACAAATAAAAGGGTTATAATTATAATATACAAAAAATAAAATTATTTTAAAGCTTTTATAATAATTATTGTTATAAATAAATTCTACTATTAATAATAATATAGCCTAATTACTTTATTTATAATTATAATAAATATATAAGTATTATTTTAAAGTTTAATTCTATTATATTATCGGTTTAAAAATATAATATAATCGATAAATATCTTTTAATAATAATATAATTCGGATTAGAAAATATTTATAAATAAAAATCTTTTATTAAATATTATATATTCTAATATAACGTTTTATATATAGAATAATATCTTTTTATTAATACTTTTTATTATAATAATTCGAATATTTTCTTTATTCCGAAATATTTAATAGAAATATTATTATAATATCGTTTAAAAAGCTTTTGCCTTAATACTTTATTTCTTAATATATAATAATATTTCTAAATAATTAAAGTCTTATTAATAAAATCTTATATATTATAATAATATCTTTATTTATTCCCTATAAGCTTTTTGCTAACTAATTATATTTTTTTAATAACATTATTATTTTATTATAAAGCTTTGATTAGGTTTATAATTTTAATAATATAATCTTTATAAACCGTTTTTATAATTATATTAACCTTTTATTTTAACATAAATATTATATAATTAACTTTTTAAAATGTTTTTATAATAAATATATTATATAAATACTCCGTTTATAAACTTTTATTTTATAAGGCTAATTTAATTTAAAATATTAATAATAATTATTTTAAATTATTAGAACTATTTTTGTAATCAGGGTATTATAATAATATATTAATTAAATTTATTTTCTTAAATTTATAATTAATTTTAAAATTATAAATAATTAAATTTAAAATTTATTTAATTTACTTAAAGTTTAGTTTTTTAATATTTATAAAAAATTTTAAATTGTTATAATTTATTAAAACCTTTATAATATAAGTATCATTATTAAAGTAATAATATTAATATATAAATATATTAATAATAATTAATAGCTTTTAATTATAAACTTTATAATTTTGTTTTGTATTTATAATTTTTTTAAATTAAAAAGCTATTAAATATTATTATTTATTATTTTGTAATTATAATAATATTATAATAATAACGAATTTAAAAATATTTATTTTTAAATAAATTTTCTTTTCGAAATTAAAATATATTAATAGAAATATTTATATAAAGATTTTATATAAAATATAAAATATCTATATAATATTTTCTAACTATTTGAATTTGCTAAACTTCTTATTTCTTTTATTATTTTTTAATAAATTAATTAAGGGATTCGCCTTTTTAGAATAATTTAAAATAAATAAATAGAAATAATTTACAAATTTTAAAAATTATTAAAATTAATAAAACAATATTAGAACCGGTTATTATATAATTATTACGATTCTTTCCGAAGATATAAATACATTTTATATAAATATTATAAAATTAAAAAACTTAATTATTATTTAATTAAATTTATATTTAAATAATTTTATAAATAAGGAATATTATTTTAATTATTTTAATATTTTATATATATACCGCTAATATTATAATAAATCCTCGGAATAAATTAATATATTATTTAAATATATTATATATATTATATTAATTAAGTTTATTAAAGCCTTATTAATATATATTTAGAAGGTTATTAAAATATTAATTAAATTAAATAATATTTATATCGTATATAAAATACTTTTTTCTATTTATTACCTTCTTATATATAAATTTAATAAACTTTTTAATTCTATTTAAATAATTTAATATTTCTATAATTAGAAGGAATAAATATTTATTCTTTTTAATTATTATATTTAAACCTTTATAATTAATATATAATTATAAAATATTATTTTTTTTAAATATAAAAATAATTAATATTCTTATAAGTAATATTAGAAGGCGGATTATCTTTTATATAATTATATTATTAATATATTAATAAAGTTCTTTAAGTTTTAGTTTAAAAAGATTATAAATAAGTTAATAAGGAAAATCTCTACTTTTCAATTTTATTATATAATTACCTTTTTTAAAGGTTAATAATTAAAATATTCTATTTTTAGAAAATATATTTTTATAAACTTTACGCTTTTTAAATAAAGTTATTTTTTTACTTTAAGTATAAATTAATTATAATATTATATATATTATTTCAATTATTCTTATTAATTTGAAAAGATTTTTATTAAAAGATTTTATATTTTTAATTTAAAACTTATTAATAATAAAAAAAAGATCTCTATATTATTATTTTAAAGTCGGCTTATATATAAAGATCTTTAAACTCTAATATTTTAATAATTAATTAAAGCTTAATCTAATTTATAATATAAAAAAGTAATTTATATTCTTTTTAATAACCTTAATTATTCCTTATAATAAAGCAAATATAATAAATTTTATAATAATATATATTTAACTTATTAATTAATTTGGATATAAATAAGCTATAATTTTTATATAAAAAGTTATATAATATAATTATACATTAATTAATTAAGTTAAATATTAACCTGTTATTTAAAAGGATCTTAATAAATTTTAACTTTTATAAAATAAATATTTTAATATTATATATATTTAATAAAATTTTTATTTTTATTTTATCTTATTACTTTGTTTATAAAATATTTATAGAACTTTATTATTTCCTATTTTTATAATAAAATTAACGAAATTTTTAAATAAGTAATTCTTAACTTAATAATTTATTCGCTTATAATAAAAATATTTTTTTTAAAAGAATATGAATATTTAAAATTAATTAAAATTTAATTTAAATTATTAAATTTTTTATAATTATTTTTCGTTTTATAATTAAGTTAAGATTAAGTCTTCTTCAATTTATCCTCTTAACGCTTATTATTAAACGATTTTTAATATCGATTCGGCTTAATAATTTGGTCTTTTAAAAAGCAAATTATTTTATTTTTTAAAGAATTTTATTCTATTTTAAATAAAATACCTTTATTATAAAATTAATATAAATATTTAATTCTTTTCTTATTATAGCTATTAAATTATAAATATAAAATAATAATTTTTTATTGAAAATTTACTTTTTAATAATTTCTTTTTTATATTTAAAATTTATTTATATTTTAATATTAAAAAGATAAATATTAAAATTATAAATTAATTAATATTCTTTTTATTTTATATTCTTATAATATAATATAATTTTAATTAATTTATTAATTAAATATAAAATTAAATTTATTAATATTTTTTTAAAAGTTATAAAAATATATTTAAGAAGCTTATTTTAAGATTTTCTAATATTCCAAATATATTTTAATTATATATTATTTAATTTTAATTTTATAAAGGAAATTTTGAATATATTATTAAAAAAATAATTAAAAATTTATTATATTTAATTTCTTAATTTTCAAAATTAATTATTAAAGTCTTTAAATAATTTGCCTTTATATTATAAAGGATTTTTAATATAAGGTTTTTTCAATATTGTAATTATTATATATAAATTATATATTTATATTTAAATTCTATTATTATTTTTTTAAAGTATTAACTTTTGTATTTATAAATTATAATTTAAAATAAGTATTTTTAAGTTTAATTTAATACGTTTTATTCTTAATTTCTTTTAAAAATATTCTTAAATTAATTATATTAATATTTAAGTTATTATATATTGTATTTAATTATTTTATTCTAAATAATATTAGGAAAAAGAGTTATTAAAATTATTAAAATATAAAATCAATAGTAATATAAAATATAATAATAAAGCGTAAACGGAATATAATAAATAAATAATTGCTATTAATCTTATTCTTTAAGAAGATAAAAGAATTAATGGTTATTATTAAAAGAATAAAGGACCTTTAAAGTAATAAAATAAAGTTTTTAAGTAAAGTAAATATAAGTTTGCTTTGCGCCTTAAGGCTTCTAATAATAAGTTTAATATTAATATAATTTTTAATTATATACCGGAGTATATACAAAATATATATATAATACCAAGACCTATATATAACTTTATATCTTTATTATAGCTTTATTCGATATTATATAAATAATATTATAATTTTGTTTTATTTATTTGAAGAATATTTATAATTTTTAAATATAATTTTAATTTTTTTTTAATTTTAAAATTACTTTAAAATTAAAAAAATCTTATTTAAACTATTTTTTAATAATTCTTTTAAATTAAAAAGTAAATATTTTTAAACTTATTGTTATTAAGAAAAGAATAAAAGTTATTAAATAAACTGAATTTCTTAATATTTTCAAAACTTTAAAAACCTATATAAGAAAAGCTAATTAATTTAAAAGTAATATTAAATAATTCGTTTAAATTACCAAACCGTTTTAAAAGAAAAAGATTAAATTACTTAAGAAATTATTAATTAAAAATAATTATATAAGAAAAATATATTTAAAAATAATAGTTTTTAAATTAATTAAAATTAAAGTAAAGTTTTTCAAATTTTTCTAAAAAACCTTAATTTTAAAAATTTATTTAATTTATTATAATTTAAATAAGTAATTGTATTTTAATTTAAATTTTTTAAAATAATAAAGAAATATAATTATAAATTATTATATAAAAAATAAGTTTTTAAATTATAAATATAACTATATCGAAATCAAATTTATTATATTTTTTTCGAAGCTTTTAAATAAGGCCGAAATAAATTATCAATTTATTAAATTAGAAATAATTAAAAAAAATTTAAATATTAAAAAATTTATATTATATATTTATTTAAAACCTTAATAAAAAGGTTATTATTTATATTAATTATTTTTTTATTACTAATATTTTATATTAAATAAGATTAAATATATCTTTTATTAATTATTTAAATTTAAAATTAATTTATATTTTATAATATATATTGTAATTCAATTTTAATATTTAATAAATAAAAAGAGAAAATTATATAATTTTAAATATATTATTAAAATTAGCTTAAAAAGGAAAATATATATAAAATAATAATATTAAAAAAATATTTAATAATATTTTAATATATAATTTTATTATAATTAAAATATAATTAAATTTTAAAAATACTTTAAAAGGAGCAAAAACGTAAAAAAATAATTTAATTACTTAAAAATAAACAAACTTAAAATATTATAAAATAAAAAGGGTAGAATAAAGAATCTTTATTTAATAAAAATAAATTAAATATTATTTAAATTAAATAATTTTTGCTTAGAAACAGTTTAATATATTTTATTAATATTTTTAACAAGCAAAAATGTTTCTATATATTAAATTCTGAAAAGCAAAAATTATTCTATATAATTTATAATTAATATAATTATATAGGATTTTATTATATATATTAAAAGTTAATAAAAAATTATTATTCCTAATATTTAATAAAAAAATTAAAATTATTTATTATTTATTATTTAAAATATTAAGTTAATTAAACTAAATATTATTAATTATATAATAACCTTAAGCCAATTATTATTTCTTTTATTATTTTTTATATTATTATTATTAATTTTATTATAATATTACCCAAAACCTAATTATATTTTAATTATTATATAATTATTATTTGCAAATTTTCTAAGCAAATAACAGTTATCCCTAGAAAAGATACTTAAAGATCTTAAAAATAAATAATAATAATATTATATATTTTAATTAATTAAAATATATTAAAAATTATTATTTTTAATTAAAATTCGAAATTCCTTTCGAAGCTTTAAAACCCGATTTTTATAAAACTTAATATTAATTTATTAATTAATATAGCTTATTATTTTTAAATAAATAAGTAATTAAAATATATTAATTAAATGTTTAAAATTATTAATTTTTTTTAAAATTTTTTTTTTTTAAATTCATTAAAACTTAGATTAATAATTATAATATCTTATTTTTAAATAATATTAAGCTTTTTCGAAATATTAATTTTTATTTTATTAACTTAATTTTTTAAGATTATTTTATTTATATAATAATTTTTTAATTAATATTCTTTTATTAATTAATTATTTAAGTTCTATTATAACTTTAATAAAAATAAAAAAATAAAAGCTAATTAATAATAATTAAAAAGAAAAAAAAATTAAAATTTATAAATTATTTTTAAAATAAATAATTTAATATAAATAATATTATTAATATTATATTTTTTTATTAAATATTATTTAAATGTAAATTTAATATTCAAAATAATTAAATAAAATATATTTATTAAAACTAAATATATTCTTTTTTTTTAATATATTTATTATTAAATAATTTAATATAATTTAAGTTAATTATGAAATATTTATATAAAAATTTGGGAAATAAGAAAACTATTTAAATAACTTATTTATTTAACGATATTCTAAAATATTTAAATATATTATTTTTTAAGGTTTAGAATATTCTAATCCTAATTGTAAGAAAATTAAAAAAAAAAGAAAATTATAATAAAAATTTATATTTTTAATATTAAATATAAATAAGAATCTTATAATTATAATAAAGTAAAGAAAAATAAAATTACCTTATTTATATATAATAAACCGAAAATAATTAAATTATTTATTTATTTAATATTATTAATATTCAAATTATTAAAAAAATTAAATATAATAATAATAATAATAATAATTAAAAATTTAATTACTTTTTTAAATAGGAAAAGAAAAATTAAAGAAGAATAAATTTCTTTAAAAAAAAGCTAAAATTTATCAAATTTATTATTATTTTAAAAAGGTAAAAATAAATATAATATAAAAAATTTTTTAAAAAAGGAAAAATAATTAACAAAAAAATAATATAAAAATAATAAAAATAATATTATATTTTAAAATAAAATAAAATAATTAGAATTTAATAATTATTCTTTAATAAAAGAATTAATAGTTATTTATTACGTTATAATTAATATATTCGATTAAAATAAAGCTTATTAATCCGAAGTTAATAAATACCGAATATAAGTTAATTAATTTATTAAATTTTATAATAACGGATTAATTATAAACGTTTTTAAAAAAAGAAAAGCGAAATTTAATATATTAAAATAATATTATATAAAATAATATAAATAAATAATATAAATATAAATATAATAAACAAATTAAAAGATTCCTTAATTTAATATTTAAAATTTCTTATTATAATATTTAAATCGACTTTATATAAAAACGCTATTTTAGAATAAGGAATTTAAAGCTAATAATAACTTTAATATTATTAATTATATAATTTAAAAATTATATAAATATATTTATTATTTATTATAATAAAAAGAAGTTATTATTAAACTCTTTTTTAATTAGATTAAAAAATATTTATAATAATATAATAAAAAAGTTCTAATTTAATTAAAATAATAAAACTAAAATAATAATATTTTTAAATAAAAAAATAAATATTATATTTAAGAATATTATTAAATAAATATTAAAGTTATTATATAAATTATTATAAATAATAAAACTATATAAAAACTTTTCTTTATAACCTTCTTATAAGTATTAAAAGGAGTAAATTTATAATATTAAAAAAGTTATATTTAAATTATATATTTCTTATATAGAAATATAATATTAATTTACGTTAATAAATATATTTCAAAAAATAATAAATATTTTATTTTTAACTTTTAATATAAAAATTTTTTTTAAAAGAAATTTATTTAATTTTTAATAAATTCTAATATAAAATTAAAAGAATAATAAGATTATTTATTAATTAAATAAACTTTATTTAAAACGATTATTATTTTATCTTTTATATTTAATTTGTTTTAAAAGATAATATTTATATAAATTAAAGTTTTTTTAATATAAAAGATTAAAAAATTATAAATATATAAAAAGAATAAATAAATAATATTAATATCCGAATCTTTATATAAAATAGAATATATAAGATTCGATTAATTTCATAAATTAATATTTAATATTTAATATTTATTTTCTTTAATTATTTAATTTATATTTAAAGTTTAATTATCTTTAATTATTCGAATTATATTTATATATAAATAAATTATATCTTTAAGTTATATTTTATTTAAGGAAGATTTATTTCTTTTAAGAACTTTTTAAAAATACGCTTTTTATAATAATTAATTTAATTTACTTTTTTTATTAAATAAATTCCTAAGCCTTAAAAAAATAAAACAAAGATTAATTATTTTTGTTTAAAATAATAATTAATATATAATTAATATAATTATAAATAATATAATATTAGCAAATAATATACAAGTAAGTAAAGTAACTTTGCTAGTTCCTAGAGAATAATCAATAATATTATTTTATAAGGAGTTACAAGAGCAAAGATAATAGAAGTTTAAATACTTATTAATTTAATATTAATATATATTATTCCTCGAGGATATATAGAGTATTACTTATTAAAAGTAATTATTAGGGTTTTTCCCTATTTAATTTAACTTAATTAATAATATAAATAAATAGGAATCTATTAAGATTCCCTTGATAATCAATTCTATTTATATTAATAAAGATTATAAATTATTTATTTTTCTGCGCGGTTCCCTAACATTTAATATAAAAAAAATATTTAATATTATATAAATTGAAACCATATTTTAATTTGTAATCTTTTCAAAATATTTTTATTAAGAATATATTTTTTGAACTTTTATTATAAATAATTTCATCAAAAGAATTTATATTAAAACTTTGTTTTGAAAATTGAAATTTTTTAAATATTTATTTAAAACGTTTAAAATATAAAGAATAAAACTTTTTTATTTTGAAAATCTTCGATTTTAATATTTCTTTTAAATCGATATAATAAATTATTATATTTAAATATTTATTTTGAATTTTCGTAATTTAATTATTAAACTTAAAAGTAAATTTATTATTAAAACTAAAATTTAATAATAAGATTTTATTTCGAATTTTTAATTTATTAAATTAATATAAATTAATTGATTCGTTTTTTATTAATTTTTTATTAAAAAAATAAAATAAAAAAGTATATATACTTTCAATAATAAAAAATTATATTTCAAAAATTTTTATTTTAAATAATCCAAAAAATATAATATATTTTTCTAACTTAATTGATTTTAAAATCTTCGGAATATGAATTAATTAATAATTTTTCAAATAATATTTTGAAAGAAAAATAAAATCCGGATAACAAAAATGAAAATTAATTTTCTATAAAAATTAATAAATTGATTAACAAAATATATAATATATAATATATAATATACTTTAAAAATTTTCTTTCTTTATTCGTATTTATTTATTTTTTCCTTTTCATATCGATAAAAAGGAGTTAAATATTTAATCTTTTTTTATATAAAAATAAAAATATATTATTTATTGAACAAGCTTTCCATTTCTTATACAATAATAAAGAATAAGAAGAATATTTTTTCGAAAAAATAAATTTTAATATTCTTATTAAGGAAATACATAGAAATGGGCAAATTATAATTTAGTTTTATATGAGTGGAATTCATTATTCTTTCTATATTTTAATAGAGTAATTTCTACAATTACTCCATCGGCTAAATATCGGAGCTATTTAAATTTATAATAGTTTTAATATTTATAATTTACAATTATTTTCGTTAAAAATCAATAGTTTTAAAAGAAGTATTTTTATTTATATAAGTTTCAATATAATATGAATAATAAAATATATTTATTAATTAATAAAATATATTATTATTATTAAATATATTATTATTATTAAATATAAAGAAAAAATTATAAAGAAAAAATTATATATATTTTTATATTTATATTTATAAATAATAATTATAAATCAAATTCTTTGATTACAATTCCAAAATTTTAATTATAATTCAAAAAGGTATTTTAAATTTTTTCAAAATTTTTAATTCAAAATCAATAGAAAGTTTAAAACCTTTTATTAATAATTTATTTTTGAAAAATTCTACAAGATTCTATTGATTCAGGTTCCTGTCACCTCGGCTTTTCTTGGTCCCCATACAAATTTGAAAGCGCGTTTGTTATACAGAGATAGATACTTTCTCTTCTCCATGTCCTCCAGCACAATTCATGCAAAACTGACGGCGACGCTGAACGATGACCTAGAACTTAAGCACCTGAGAACGACTATCTGAAATGGCGTCTATACTCCAACCAAGACAATGTCTACGGACTCTTAAAACCTTTCAGAAAAGAGCATACTCCACCGCCCCAAGCTCAACGACAACCCTCTCCTCCCCCTTTGGCCCTCGCTCCCTTCTCTCCATTGCCGACCTGAAATCTACAGAGTTGACTACACTCGTCAGAAATGCCCACTCACACAAACAAGCCATTAAATCCGGTTCAATACCAAAATCCTTGTTGGGAACCTTGGCCGGCAAGAACGTGGCCATCATGTTCAACAAGAGATCAACGCGGACTCGTGTCTCTACGGAAAGTGCTGTGGCTACACTTGGAGGCTCATCTATGTTTCTGGGCAAGGATGACATTCAGCTAGGAGTCAATGAGTCCCTCTATGATTCAGCCGTTGTGATATCCAGCATGGTCTCCGCCATTGTGGCTAGGGTGGCAGCTCATTCCGATGTTGCTGATCTCGCCAAACATTCAACGGTACCCGTTATAAACGCCCTATCTGATGAATTCCATCCTATGCAAACAGTCGCTGATTTCTTGACTATTTATGAGGCATTTCAATCTAGTCGAACCAAAGAAAGATCGGCCACACCAGGCCTCGGTCTTGAGGGTCTCAAGTTGGCATGGGTTGGTGATGCAAATAATGTGCTTTTTGATTTGGCAATTGGTGCGTCGAAGCTTGGTGTGGACTTGGCTGTCGCAACGCCACAGGGATTCGAGATACCCAAGTCGATGAGAGACTTGATTCAGAAATCGGGATCAGATGCACGAATACAAGGAAAGCTTTCGGAATCAAGATCACCTGAACATGCAGTCAGGGATGCAGACGTGCTGGTGACCGACACCTGGATCAGCATGGGCCAAGAAGCGGAAGCTCAGAAACGCAAGGACTCGTTCAAAGGCTTCCAGATCACTTCAGCTCTAGCAGAGCGAGGGCACGCCAAGCCAGGATGGAAGTTCATGCATTGCCTGCCCCGGCATAAGGAGGAGGTGTCTGATGAAGTGTTCTACAACCCGGCAAGATCTCTCGTCTTTCCGGAGGCTGAGAATCGACTTTGGGCTGCTCTTGCTGTACTGGAGGCATTCGTCGTAAATAAAGGGGTGATCAAATAATATGCAAATTCTAGCATGCCATATAATGCAATACGTAACCTATAAATTCCGCTACCATATTTCTCAACCGTCTGCAAACGGAAAGATATCAGAAATGGAGAGCGACCCCTTAGCGCCGAACTCAATTCCCAAATCGCAACTGAACATTTCTTAGACTTCACTCCAATCATCACCTACTCTACACACCTACAACAAATTCAACAATGGAGGTAAGCCATTTCTCCCTTCCCCAAAAGAAACCTTACACCCTCTAACAATCAGATAGACCCTCCAGCCCCTAACAACGCAGACCCCTCCCTCCTACATCTACCCCACCTCTCTCCCCCCCACTCCCTCCATCCTCTCCCGACCTTCTTCCCGCCCTAGCTCAACAACCCGCCTGCGCTCCCTCCTCCCCCAGCAACCCCTCCCAAGCTCCGCCTCCACCCCAGCCTTCAAAAACCCCCACCACAAGCGTACAAAATCAACAACTTCCCCCCACCCGAATACCGCCCACGCCAGCAACGCAAGCCAAACCAACGCGCCACACCAATCCCAACCCCAACGCCGGCGGCCTCTCCGCGCCACGAACGAGACGGAAGATGATTGGCTCACGCGCACGGCGTCAACGCTCACGCTCACCCGGCTCGAGGAGAAGGGCCAGTCCTGGCTCGCGGCCCGGGAATCGAGTACCAGCCTCGGCGGTGAAGCGGACGATGAGTTTTCTGTTGGGGGCGTAAGGAGCCAGATGCCCTCGGCCAGGGGGTCGAAGTCGCGGTTAGGAGCTGGGGGAGTTGGGAAGAGAGGGGAACGGGCGGGTGAGAAGGGTGAGGATGTAGGGCCCGATTTTGTGGATATGGAGGAAGATGAGGAGGAGGGGGAGGTGGTGGATGAGGGGGAAATGAGGCGGGTTGTTATGGGGAGGGTTGGGGGGTGGGTTGATTGGGCGGTTGGGTGGATGGATTTTAGAGGGGAGGGGGAGGGGGAGGAGGAGGGGGGGGGTGAGGGGGATCGTAAGGAGGGAGGATTGGATGTTCGGGAGGTGGGTCGGAGGTTGCAGAAACGGGCGGAGAATGAGGGTGATGGAGGGAAAGAGCGGGGGGAAAAGGTGGAACCACCGCTTAATGGGCCGACAGGGGCGTGGGATGATGCGAAGTGGTTACTGGGGGTGGCGAGCAGGGTGGCTATTTGAGGGTGTTGAGGGGCGAAGACTTGCTTGCGTTATGCTGATGATAGACGTTGTAGGATGGCAAGGCTGTTTTGGTCTGGAGGTCTTCATACCTACATAATACAGAGTCTCTCGTCGAGTCTGTGATATGTGAAAATTTCCTAGTGAACTCCAACGAGGCTTCCCCGGTCAGGGAGCCTTGATAAAACATCAGGGCGGGTCTGCACTGTGGAGGAAGTAGTAGGTTTTGGTGGAAAGGCAGTAGAAGACCAGATATACGTGGACTTACGATATAAGACAATAGATCGGCTCTAACACATCATAACTACAATCGTACAATCCTCCCTCCACCCCCACCTACCCAAACCTAACCCCACGACTAACATCCCACTCCCCTCCCCTCCCCCTCGTACTCGGATACGCCGGGTGATGCACCACCCCCCCTCCCTGCTGCAGTGGCGGCGCCGCCGCAAACTTGATCCCCACTTCCGGCCTCCACATGCCCGGCGCCGCCCCCTCCGGCCTCGTCGGCACAGGCGCAGTCAACACCTCCCCCTCATGCGGCTTAGCGCTATAACTCTCCCTCAGCCCCTCCCGCTGTTTCTGATCTTTGAGACTATCCCGCTGCCGCAAACTCATCGCGCTCATCGCGTTGCTCAGCTCGGTTTCCATCTGCCTTGCCTCGACCCGCCGCGCGTGCGCGAAGTGCTGGCAGTCGTCCCGGAAGCGGGAGACGATTTTGGCGAGGTCGTTGTAGAATTTGCGGCCCGTGGCGATGTTGGTGAGGATTTCTTTGCACTTTAGGTAGGCGGCTTCGAGGCGCTGGAGGGCGCGTTCGCGGAAGAGGGTTGAGGTGTCCCCCCTGCGGGCGGTGGTGAAGGCGGTGTTGGCGGCTGTGAGGGAGGAGGTGAGGGTGGCTTGGAGCGTGGTTTCGTTGGCGAGGGCGTCTTTGTCCGGGGCGTAGAGGGCGAGGCGTTCGGAGAAGAGGGATTCGAATTGGGCGGGTTCGATTTTTTGCATTGGGGAGTCGCGCTCGAGGCGGGCGGTTTCGGCGAGGATGACGGTGTTAATGTCGTCGTTTTTGGCTTTTTCACGCAGCTGGGTGGCTTGTTTGCGGCGGCGGGACTCGAGTTGGCTGACGCTGTTTAGTTGTTGGCGGAGGTCGCTGGAGGCGCGCTCCACGGCGAAGGAAAGGGTGGTGCGCCGGCTGCTGGGGACGTATTCTTCGAGGTCTCGGTTGCTGCCAGAGAGGACTTGAATGGCGCTCTCGCACTCTTTGAGCTTGCTTTTTACGAGCTCGTCGCTGCCTGCTGCGGACTTCAAGTAGCCTTCGATTTCGATCACTTGAGTGTACAAGTTTTGGGCGGCCTGTTGCGAAGGAAATCGGGACCAACGATCTGTTCCATGCTTGAGCTTTGCACGATCGTCTTCCGTGGCCTCGTATCGAAGTAGTTCGACGCCTTCTTGGAAGATGCCTACATCATTCTCCTTCAGCTTCGAGGTCTCATGCATCGATCGACGTAGGTGGTGCAGGCCGTCTTGTTGTCGTATCTCTTCTGCGTGAGAAGTCAACGATGGTGGTAGACCCAAAGGTTTCTCTAGTGCTTGCAACGACCCCGGTAGATTCATGGATTGCATCAAGCTTGAGAGATGGTCAGCTAAATCACATGTATCAAGGAACCGACCTACTCTCTGAGCCTGTTTGTCAAGGCTTCCAACTCCTCAATGATGGAGACATTGACCAGCCGATTCTTCCGCTCTTCGTAAATGCTCGCGGCAACATGTACAGCGTACGGGACTAATTTCGCAAAAAATGGCTGGCCAAATGTACCGTTGTCGCCAAGGGTAGAAGATGGTTTAGACACTTCTTCCGGTACTCGCGGGGTCGCCATCCCCGCGCGACCTAATGTCTTCAACTCCGACTTTGGAGGCACTGGCATTAGGTAAATAATATCATTGTCTTTCTCCGCCCTTTTCAGGTCCTCGGACACTCTTGACTTGAGCCCGTTCAAATCACCCAAAACCATCTTATTAATCCACCGTGCCTCTTTCAAAGCCTCATTCACGCACACTAGGCTATGCCTCAGTCTTGCGACTTCTTCCCCGTAACTTTGTTTCTCCAGACATTCCCGAGAGGCCCGGTACTGAGCAGCAGCAGCGAAATGATGGTGTTTCGCAGTCATGTGATGAATCCACTCTGTACTGATCGTATCCGATTTCGTCCCATAATCCGCAGCTTGATCATAGAAGTCTGACACCTTTGCTGCCAGCTTAGCTATTGTGCCATCTGTCAACCCATCCTTGACAGCCTTGGACCAGAAGCATTCCTGTCCTTGGGCTAGGAGTAGTTGCTGTATGCTTTCGAGGGTCATCGTGTCCATGTCTTCCGGCGGCGTCGACCGCATATCTGGGACGATCTCATTCTTGATGTGAGCAATGACCCCAGCTGCCTGACAGAAGTAATTGCACGCAGATTTGAGACCTTCGGTGGTGCTTCTATTCAAAGACACAGCGAGCTGGGAATACAGAGAAGCGAGGTTGTAGAGAACGTTTGCAAGCTCGAAGCGTAGATTGTTCTGTGACTCTAGGGATTTCGTCAGTTCTCTGTCTCAGAAAGGCAATGCAGATATCTCTCACCTGGAATTGAAGTATTGAAGCCCAGCGCGGGGTACCACGTGAAGTCCGCACCTATCTAGAACAGACCGATGTCAGAACTTGTTGGGCCCCGAAGCCAGCGGAGCTTCTCGTTCTACCAAAGTACCTGGACGAGGCTTTGCTCACATCGATGGGAAACTTTCCCCCAATCCAAACGAGCTGGGCTGCATACGCCGTCAACTTTCTTATCCCGCTAACATGGGCTTCTAAACAGTTAACAGCATCCGCCCGCAGCCTATCGATGGCGTCCATGTCCCGGACGAACATATCTGGGTGCTGGTCATATTTGGTTGAAATATACTGCCGAATGGCAGCAGAGAGTGTTACCGAATGGGTCCTTCGAAAGGGAATAAATATTATGTTACTAGAATAGAAGTCAATGTCCATAGCCAGGCACCGTTTTAGAGCACTTACGAAGCCATGGCGGGCTGTTATTGCTGTGTAACGGTCGTTACCTAGAAGTCCACATGGACCCTATGGGAAGGGTGGGCTGGGCGAAGCGGAAGCCTAGCCCTCGGCGGTGCCACAGAAGGAGAGAAGTTCCCGGGCTTTACTGTAGTGGGTGCGGGAGTGGGGGCCAGCCTTATTTTGCAGACGCTTAAACAGCTGACGTGCGACCGTGGGAGCCGATTCTTTTCCTTCATTCTCACAATTTCACTACCCCTCTATGAGGCATTTCGTAATCATATGAGACTAGCAGAGTGGTTTGTCAAGTCAAACACAAAGGAAGATCTTGGGCCTCAAGCACACGGCGTAGCTCTGCCACATGCTTGCCTCCGAGCTCGTCAAGCTACCACAAATCGCCCCGGAGCTAAATCACTATCACTTTGCCAAGCTTCGCTAGAATAGAATGGTTGCATTGGTGATGTTACCTCTCGCTATTCATCCCCATTTGCTGTTCCTGTTTGCTGTTCCACTCTTCTAGGGGATGGCTTGACAGTCGGGAAGGAGAAGAGGCCCGTGACCTAGGTGATACCTTGATATCTTGTACTTACGAGATATGTATGATGCCATCTGGGACGTCCATGCAAATTTCTGGAACGTACCATTCACCTTTTGTATTCATACGCGTTGAGTTCTGATCTTCACGTCGAGATTTGCAGACTTCCTTGAGGTCAAATATCAGGGGAGTGACTGTGAGACTAAGAGATCGGCCGCTGAGGTTCCAACATTAAAGAGGCGGCCGTGGCAGCTGGATGTTCGTAGCCAGGGACCTAGTTTTTAGCTCGTAAGGTATTTGTGTATAAGGGTGAAAGACAGCGGCGCCAGGTGCCAGCAGCCCCCACTTCTTCCCATGCAAGGCATATTTTATTTCGAAGAAATGTAGCCTTCTCACCATGATTCCTCGCATTGTTGATACGGTTCGTTGGACAGAACCTGAACGATACCTCTTGGCGTGTTTCGAAGGATCCTTGGCACCACAGAGTGATCAGTACGCAGATGAAGGCTTTCAGAGGCTCAAGATGGCGTCTTGATTAGCATATAAATCGCCTCCTCGCTCGTCTATCTCACTTCCTTCTCTTCGTTGTGGTCCACTGTCTGCAACTTCTCTTTCAAGAAGCTAGATACAGCTCATCTGAATCGATTGCAAAGCCACCCCAGCAAGCATTGGACACTAAAACAAAACGTCATGTATTGCTTTTCCCTCTACCTCTGTCTCCTCTCTATCATCAACCTCCCTTCCCTCGCTGCCGAGCCTCACGTCCGCGCTCAAGCGCCGGCTCCAACTACTGGCCCTCTCCTCCGCCAGCGCCAAATCAACTACATTTGTCCTGTGGCCGAGACCTCCTGCCAAGACGGCCTACCAGGCTGCTGCGGCTACCTCGAAAAATGCACAATTTCAGACAGCGTTCCACTATGTGAAGGTACTTGCAACGGCGGTCCAACCTGCGGTGGCGCCTTCAAAGGAGCATGCTGCAAGCTTGGACTTACCTGCAATTATGCGTCCACGCTCTGCGAACCAGACACCACAGTTTACAACCCTCCGCATTTGACTGGGCTTCCCCCAAATGGTTTCTCCGATACAGTGGCGCCCTCACCTGCGGCACCAACGCCACACGCATCATACCCTTCCCCTGTTGCAGCGCCGTCATATCCTAGCGCATTATCGTCGTCGGCTGCCGCGACCGTCCAAGGAGCCACAAAGCTGGATACTGGTGAGCCATCATCGTCTGCGATCCCGTCACTGTCTCCCACAAGCCAGTCTTTCCCAAGTGTAACCGTACCTTCAAATACAGCCCCGGTGACTTCGATCCTGCCTACGCTTACAGCCACGGTCATCGCCAAAGCTGGGCAGAACAAAGCTGCAATTGGCAATGGGAAGATTGCACTGGGATTTTTCTTCGGCCTTAGCTTTGGGATGATGGGTTAGAGCAGTCCTCGCCTTAAAGAATGTGCATTTCAGAGGGAGATCGAGAGTTGGATGACAAAGGATTCACACAAATTTCGGCGATGGTATGACCAATCCGTTCTCAAGGATTGTTTCGAGGATTGATGAGAGCCCAAGGCTCAAGACGGAATGGGGTTAGGCGAGATGGATTCGCTGTATAGTAGGAGTCCTAACCAGCGTGCTATGTATTTCAATGGCAGTCCTTTACAATCCTTCCTTTTACTGAGTCCGACCTCTTTCTGACAGGTTAGCACAAAAAGGAAAGAGGGGAAGCTCGTTCCGGTCCAAGGGCAGAGGCATATGCTTTCTTAGGCTCTGACGGAGTCGGCTTGAACTCTCCTCATGGTGACTCTATAAGCATTATGGTGTTGTGGGTGACCATACTCATATTCTGATTATCACTGCGATTCTTACTTCTATCACTGCATTTTACTACTACCCACTGCACCCTTCATAGAATACCTTCCCGCGAGCTCTTCCCCTTGTCCTCCTTTGGATTCCCACCTGTGTGCGCAGCGTGAAAATTCTGTTGGCAGGCCGCGAGCGAGTTCTGTTCTTCTTCTGTACAGTTGTCGTTCACAAGGGCTGCTATTGTAGGTCAAAATGAAAGATCGTCTAGAGACGCGCGAGGCGTTGCCTCAGTTACTCAGACGTGTCGTGCTATAACCCTTTGGGGATAGCATATACTTACTACGTACGTATACTATAATACGTCTAAGCTTAAGAATATATAATCTTATTAAGTCCGGCTTAACTTTGGTAATATATTTATAAAAATCTTTATTTAATTTTTTTACCTTTAGAATATATACTTTATAATATATTAATAATAATAATAATATTTATTTTTAATTTTATAATTATTATAATTATATAATCAAGTACGTATTTTTATTTAATATATTTTAAATAATATAATTCCTATTATATTCGATATTATAAATATTAAAAGAAATTCTTCTCTAATAAGTTTTTAAAATTAATTATTTTATAATAATAATAGATAAATCAAAAAGCCTTATTATATATTTTAATAATTACTTAATTATATTATAATATTCGAGATATATTAAATAACTATATTTATATATAAATAATAATATATTAATTATTAATAGTAATATCGAAATAAATATTTCGCCTTTTTTTATTAAATTATAATTAATATATTAAAATAAAAAAATATAATAATATAAAATAATAATAATAATATAGATTCTGAGATTATCAAGATTAAAAGTTAAATAAGAGAGCTTTTTTAAATATATTTAAAAAATAAATAAATAACTATAATTTATTATATTTAATATAAATTTGAAAATCTTATTTTAATTATAAAGATTAAATTTAAAAAAAATATTATTTTCTAAATAACTTTGTTTATTAAAAAGTAAATTAAATTAGTTTTAATCCTTATATTATTATTTATATTAAAAGAGGAATAGATTCGAAAACTTAAATATATCTCTAAGGCTTAATTAATAATTTTAAATATTAATATTAATATATTAAGAATTTTAAAGGATATTTATACCGGGGATTATATATATAATAAAGCTTATATTCTAGAGGGCAAAAGCTATTTATTAACTTATTAATTTTTATTAATTTTGAAATTGCGCTTTTAAGGAGATTTAATAAGAATATATTATATTATTTATTATTCTAAACCTATATATATTTAATAGCAATTAATAAAATTTATTTAATATTTAAATAATAGAACTTTCGCTTAATTTATTTAGAATTAAGAGTATTTTATAATTATCTTCTAATTAATATATCGATATTCAGAATATTAGTAATATTGAATTTAATATTATTAATAATAATAAGAAAATATTATAACTTTGACTCTTTTACCTAGTTTATTCGTATATCGATTGATCGCCTAAATATTTATATATAAATTAAATATATATAAGAAAATAAAAAAATAAAATTTAATTTTTAATATATTTTATTATAGCGAATTAGAAATATATATAATATTCCGAAGATAATTATATATATAAATTCTATTATTTAAATTTATAAAGCGTATAGTTTATTCAAATAATAAGCTAAGTAGTTAAATTATTATATACCTTTAAGGAAAATTATTATTATTATATTTATAAATATAATAGGCGATAATAAGCGTTAAATCTCCGTATAATTTAATCAGCTATCTTTGGAGTATAATAGTCTTCGTATATTAATTATAACCGATTTATATAAATTAAAGATTGATAATCCGGATATAAAAATTATTATTTAATAATTAATTTTATTTTTAATCTCGAAATTATATTAACGAATAAATTATATTATCCGCTTTATCGAAAAGTAAGAACGATTATTATTTTTTTATTTTAAATAATATATAAGATCCTGATCTAAAGCTCCTATTTATTTATTATAAATAAAAAAAGTATATTTTAAGACCCTACGATTACTTATATTTATAATATTATTAAATATTATTAAGCTTAAAGCTTTTAATAATTATAATTAATTATTAATTATATTAAAAAATATTAAATAGAAAACGGCCTTTAATTAATAATAAGATTTATTATTTATTCTTTATAAACTTATAAACTTAAGAACTTCTTTATATATTCGAGAATATATCCTTTATTTTTTTAAAGATATTATTTATATAATCGAGAGCTCGGAAAAACCCGTATATTATTATTCGAATTATAACTTATTATTTATATCTCTTATTTAAGTATATTTGAATCTGAAAATAGCTATTTTAAAAGATTTATTATAATAATTATAATTTAAAAAAGAATTCTTAATTTAGCGGAAATATACCGTTTTAAAGTTATATCGGACTTGCGAATTCGGCTTTATTCTGTTTATAATTATATTAAATTCTATATTTAATTAAATTATTATATAAGGGTTATAAATTAATATTAAGGAAAATATATTATATTTAATTAATATATAATTTAACGTAGTTAATTATTCGGTTAAAGTTATTAATATTCTTTATAAAGGCTAAAGTATATTAGCAAATAATAATATTAAAATATTCCTCTCTTAATATAAATATAATAATTGGTAATATTAACCGCGTATATATAGGATAACCGGGGCTTAAAGAGGAGCTATTAATAATTATAAAATTATTAAAAATTAATAATTTATTAAAAAAGGTATTTAATTATAAAAGAAAATAAATAATTATTTATAATATTTATTATTAATAATATCAGAAGCTTTATTTACTAAATTATTAAAAATTTTATAATATTTAATCCTACAATATTAAGCTAAAATATAAGTATTATAATCGAAACCTCGATTATAAAATTATAAATATTATAAATTAAGAGTCTACTATCGAATATATAATTAATAATATTCTTAAAAATACGCAAATAATACTATTTACTCTTAATATTAAAAAACTTTATTATATAATATTTACTTTCCGAAATATTATTTAATATCTAGAGCAGGAGGATTATATTATTAATATTGAATAATAATCGTAAATAATTCCGCTTATAATCTTTTAACTAAGATTAAAGCAGCTTAGGCAAATTTGACCTTAATTAAATCCTTTCTATTTTTATTCTATAATATCTTAAATATTTAAAGTTAAATTATTTAATATTATATTATTATTTTAAATATTAATAAAATTAAATATTTTAATATTTTCTATATAAATATCCTCGTTATAACGGAATATATTTATATTAAACTTTTTAAGGCCGGTTTAATATAAGAATACCGTTTAATAAGCTAAATAATATAGATTAGGCTCTTAAATTATTAACTTTTTTGATAATTAAAAAGCTATATTAAATATATCTTTTATAATCGATTTTGAAGGATATATATTAAATATAATTTTATTAAAAATATATTTTATTTAATTTCTTAACTTTAATAAATATAATTTATTCAATATTTAATATTCGAAGAGCTAATTATTATTTTTCTAATTAGAAGGCTTTTAAAATATTATTAAATAGCTTTAATAATCGATTAGTTTTATAATTAAATTTAACTTTATTATATATATTTATAAGATTATTAATAAATATAACTTATTATAGTTCAGCCTTAAATACCGGGCTATTTATTAAATAATTTAAGTATAAAAATTCTTTTATATAATTAAGTATATTATTATATTTGGTTTAAAATATAATAATATATTCCCGGAGGGTATAATAAAGAAATTTAATATTTATATATTTAATTATATATTAAAATAATAAATATATTTTAATATATATATAAAAATATTAATAATTCTATTATTACTTATTAAGCTTATATATATTAATATTATTTATATTCCCTTTAATCGAATTTAGCGTAGGATATATTTGCTTATAAATAACTATTATTATTAATAATTATAATATTTAATCCTATATTTATAGTTATAATATAATATTTTTTTATTAATTATTATTGAAACTAATATCCCTTTTATATTATATTTATATTACAATTACCTACGTCTTATAATTATAAATAATCAAATCTTCTAATACTTCGAAATCGTTTAGCTTAATTACTTACGATTTATCTTAATAATTAATTATATATTATAATATAATAAAGTCTTCCGGATTATTATTATTTTAATATATAATATAAATTAGCTTTAATAAATTAAATTATAGGTATTATAAACCGAGGCCTAGAATTAATTAAATATATTTATTAAAGGAGTTTTCTATTATATTACTTTAGATAGCTTTTATTATTAATATTTGCTTTACTATTTTTAAATCCTTATATATTAATTATAATTAAATATTATATATTGCGATATTAGGGCCGAGATTAAATTAATTATTATATAAGTTTCCAAAGATATATATATTATTTAATATTATATTTTCGTCTTTTATTATTAATTATATAAAGAAATATATTATTTTTATTTATTAAAAGCGCCTATAATCCAGTATTTGAATAGTTTAAGAAAATATATTCAGTTCGGGGTAAGAAATATAAAGACTTTTAATTATATTTTCAATATAAAATATTTGAATCTAAAGGATATAAATAAAGGCTAGTAAAATATATAGAATATCAAGGTTTAATATATATTTAAATAATAATATCGGAAATAATAAGTTTTCGTATTATTTCCGTTAGGTATAATAAATAATAATAAGGTTATTAATTATTTTAATATAAGCCTATTTGTAGGATACTTTACCTATTAAATATTAATATAATAATAATTAAACGGAACTTCTTTAAGTTCTTAATATACTTATTATAATACTTCTTTACGAACTCGAAGTTATTATATATAATAATTATATAAGGATATTACCCTAGTTAATATATCTTATAAATAACTAGCTTATTTAATAATATTATTTTTCGTTATATAATCTAATAGAACTAATTTAAGTTTATTTAATTAAGAATATTAATAACCCGACGCTAAGCTCTACTTTAATATAAATATAAGCTTAATATCTTAGTAAAGTTTGTTAAATAAATTGGCTTAATATAATTATAAAAGATAGAAAATATTAAAATAAAATACTTATTCTAATCAATATTATTAGATCTTTAATAGTAATTATCGAATAGTTATAATTATTAAAAAGTATATTATTATAATATTATTTTAAAGAATAATAAGATTTTCAAAGATATATCCTTTAAATTATAAATTAATAAGATATACCGCTTAAAGTTCGGAGTATTTAGGAAAATATTTATTTCTTTTTATAAAATAGATTTAACTTAAGCTTAGCTTTACTCGTATATAAAGGTATTTCTTATAGACTTTTCGATAATATTTATTATTTTTAAGTTCTTTATATTATTAATATAAACAAAGTTTAAGAAATTATATTAAAGTTTACGAATTTGATAATCGAAGCAATATTAAATTAAAAAAGTTAAAAAGATATTTATATTCTATTTCTATCTCTAGAACTAGGCGATAATTATATATAACTTTTCTAATTTAGATAAGCGAAACCTTCGGTATATTGATAAGTTAATAGTTACTCCTTGCTTCGCTACCTTATTATTATTCTATTTATATTCTTACTTTAATCCTTAAATATTCGGTATTAAGCTATTAATATTGCTATAATATTTATATAAAAGTAAACTTGAAAATACTATATTTAAAGGTAAAGAAATTATAAATAATAATATTAATATTATAATATATATTAATAATATTTTAAATTGAGATTTATAATCCAAAAATATTAATAATTAAGATTTCTATAACTAATTATAAAATATATTAATAAATAAATTATAAATCGAAAATATAAAATAAAAGTTTGAACTAGTAGCTTTAACCAATTAAATAATTAATATATAAATATTAAATATAAAATAATAATAAAGTTGCAAAGTTATTATAAATACTTTATTTAATAAGGAAATAGCGAAGCTACCCTAGCGGATTCGCTACCTTTTAATATATTAATATTATTTAAAACCTTAATTATTATTATTTTTAATTTTTCCCTTTTTAAGACTTTTACTTCTCCTTTTAGAAAAAGAAACTCTCTATCTTATAATATTATATTTCTATTATTATTATATATATATATACCTACTTAAACTCCTTTAGAACTTTAATTTTATATTAAGTTATTTTTGCTTATATTATTCCTTTATTTATATTTAAAAGAACCTTTATTTGCGTTATTATATTCGGATTATCTTATAATATTCGGTATATTAAGATATTATTAATTAATATATTAAGAAAGAGCTAAATAATAATAAGGAATTAATATAATATTTTATTATATATATTTAAATATCCTAATAAAGAACTCTTAAGGGTTAATTAAGTTAAATATATTATTATAAGCTCCGTCTCTATATTTGATTTAGTAATATCGAGAATTATTCTATTCTCTTAAAGTTTTATAAATTATAATAATATAATCCGGTATTATATATAAGTACCAAACTTATTTTATATAATTAATAAATTATAAAAAATTTCTAAATAAGTAATCTGTATTATTTTTTATATATATAATACCAATATAAACTAGCTATACTTAATAATAACGGTTATATTTTAGAGAAAATTAATTTTGTAAACCTACCCCGTTATTTTTTTAATTACTTTATTTTCCGAATTTATAATTATATCAACTTATTATTCTTTAAAATATTAATAAAAGCTAGGTATAAACTTTATATATCCTTCTTTAATTATTTTTTTGTCTAAAGATATAAAACTTTATATTATATTATCTTTTTTCCTAGACTTAAGATATTTTAATATATTCAAGTTAATATACTAGAAAGTTATATTATCGCTAAATTATATATATTTTATATAATATAAATACGTAACTAATTTAGGATTATAATCGAGTCGGAATACAGTATATAATATTTAATACGAAATATCTTACCGAATTATCTATTATATTAAAAAATATATTATTATATATAATTATCCTTTATTTGGCTTACCGTTAATATTCCGCTAATAATATTAATATATATCGAACTTATTATTAATTAAATTTCTGATTTTTAATTCAAATTCTTTTTCGAAAGTTATACCTTCTTATAATTAGATAAATAAGTTTAGAATTATAATATTATTATTCTTTATTTATTTATCTTATACGCTTTTCTCCTATATAATATTAATAATAATAGTTTGCGCTTAAGTCTCGCTTATAATAATTCCTAATTTTGTATTTAAAAGCGTCTTTATATAAATATTTTTGATATTAATAAATATTATTAATCGATTTGTTATCCGAAATTATATATATATATCAAGAGAGGTCCTTAAGTTATTTAATATATTTTTATTATTATAGAATATATATAGACGGAACTTTAATATCTTAATTATATATATTTTAATTTAGAAATTATAATAGCTTTTAAAATTATATAAATATCGATAGTAAATATAATTAAAATTGCTTTTATTTTCTAAATTTATATATATTAATTTTTATAATATTATAATCCAATTAATATTAATTATTAAATTAATTATATTCCGAGATTTTTAAAGCAAGCAAGCTAATATCCTAGGATTGATATTTCAATAAGTATATTAATAATTAGGTCTTTTAAAGCAATCGATAAATTAACTCTAATTCTTTAATACTAATAAGGTAAATATACTTACGATAATATAATAATATTTATTTAATCTTTTTTAATATATTTCTTTATTTATATTCCTAAAGTATATTCTTTATTTGATTCTTTATTTAATATTAAATTATTCGGATTAATTTATTTTATTTTAACTTCGTCCTTTTCTTTATTATCTGGATCTCTGTTTATTAGTATAAATAATATAATTTTATAATATTTTTTTAATATAAATTTATAATATTAATAATTAATTAATTTTATTTCTAGGTTAAAATATTACCTCGAATATTAATATAAAAGAATTAAAGTCCTAGCAATTATATTAAGTAAATATAACTTATTAAGGTAGGCTTCCTCCGTATTTATTAGTATTACTATATCGCTTTTAATAAGTAATTTAATATATTTCTAATCCTTTATATTTATCTTATAACCTAATTTATAACTAATTCGTTATTCTTATAATTTTTATAATATAATTTTAATAATAAGCTCTTTCGCCTTATAATAGGAATATTTTATTATAATATTAAATATTTGCTATAAGTAATATTTACTTAGCAAATCTAAATACTAGTCGAAAACATTCTTATATTATTAAGTTTGAATAATATTAATTATTCTTTGTTTCCTATTTATATTATCGAAGAATATCTTTTGTAATTATTTTAATTATAATATATCGAAATTATTAATAATAGCCGTAAGAAAGTTATATCTTTTATATTAAGTTTTATTTGTAATTAGAATATTTTATATTTCGGTTAATATTATAATATATATCTTTATTCAAATTATAATATAAGAAAAGATATTTTGAATGTATCCGATTTTTACTATTATATTCGGATACTACGTAATTAAATTATAAGTTACTTTTTATAATAATATAATCGAAAAAGGACTTAATTATATAATAATACTTATAATAAATTCAGGTATTATTATAAAGATAATTAATAATTACTAAGGAGTTAAAAAGATTATAATAATATTAACTTATTATAAATATATAATAGAGCTTTTAATATAAACTATTATAATAAAAGGTTAATAAGATAATATTAAATAAAGGTATATATAAATAAAGAAAAGAAATATAAATTATTAAGAAAAATAAAGTTTTCTATTTTAAAAAATATTATTATAAATTCGTATTAAGAAACAAAACCTTATTAAATTTTATTTAATATTATTTTTATTTATTTAATCTTTTATATATTTTATTTATTTTATAATTATATTATTCTGATTATCGAAATCTTATTTATCCTTTTAGAATCCTCTTTTATATTCTTATTTATTAAGTTTAATTATTATTATTATCTTTTAATTCTTTAAGTATTTCTTTCGATATTTAATTCAACCTTTAATAAAGAATATCCTTTATAAAAGAATATTCTTTATTTTGAAACTTTACTTTATTTTATTATTATTTTTAATAAATATAAAATTTATTTTTTATTTAATTTATTATATTTTATTATATTTCTTAATAAATATTAAATTTACTTTTCTCTTAATTTTAAACTTAATTAAAAGTTACTTTATTCTGATTTAACTTTTATATTAATTTTAATATATTTAATAATTCTAAAAATAATATCGATAATATTATTTTTATTTTTAATAAAAATATATATTTATTTTCTAATATATATCGAAATTATATTATTAAATATTAATTATAATAATTATAGATCAGAAAAAAGCTTAATAATATATATTTATATTTATTTCCCTTAATAATATAACCTTAAATATAGCGATAATTATAAGTATTTTATTATAATAAACGGAGCTATTTTACCCTAAATAAATAATAATATTAATTAAATAATAGTAAATAAGTTGTTTATAAATATAATAGGCGGAATATATAATATCTTATTATATTTATTTTATTTATTTAATATTAAATTTATATTTAAGGCTAATAAAGCTAATTCCTCGAAGAATAAAACTTAGAATATTTAAACGCCAAATAATATATAGCTTATAGAGAAAGCTAAACGCTTTAAAATTAAATAATAAAAAATAATATTCGAAAAGTCAGAAGCAAAATATACTAAAAAGGAGAAAAAAAATGTTATTAAAATTAAGAAAAAAGAGAAAGAAATAAGCAAAGAAGCAGAAAAGAAGGCAAGCAAAAGAAAAGAAAAGGAAATATATAAAGAAAAAAAAAAGAAAATAAATTAAAAAAAAAGAGAAGGAAATAAATAAAGGAAAAGAAAAGAAGATAAATAAAAAAGAAAGGAGAAAAGATAAACTTTTAAAAAAAGGTAAAAAATAAATCGAAAGAGGAAAACTTAATAATAATAAAAAGGAAAAAAATTAAAATATTAAGAGTAAATCGGATAAGGAAGAGGAAAAATCTTATTATAATAATAAAATTAAAGGGAAAACGAAATTATATATTATTAAAAATATTATATATCCTCCGAAGAATATAATATATATAATATTCTTTTATATTTGATTCGATTCTATTTAATACTTTAATTTAAAATTAATTATTAAAAATAAATATAAAAATATTATCAAAGCTTTTAATAATTATTTATTATTTATAGAAATAAGTTAGTCCGATTACTCGCTTTTATTAAATAAAGTCCTCTTAAACGATTTTATTCTTATTCAACTTCTAATAAATAATATTAATATAAATAAAATAAGCTAATAATTCCTAGGAAATATTAATTCGAAAAGTATATTATATATTATATATCTTTTATATAAATATACCTATAAATTTTATATTATTATTAATAATATTAATAGAAATAATAAAAAAGCTAAAGTAATTTAATAAGGTTATTATTATAAATAATAATATAATCTTTATATATTAATTAATAAGGAAGTATCAAATTCCGGTATTTATATAATATATTTTTTATTTAAATTATTAAAATATTTTAATATAATATAGTTCCTTTTTTCGAAATATATTATTTAACTCCTTTTAAGTTATTATTAAGATCTAACGTTCTCTAAAAATATAATTAATAGAAGCTTAAAATAATTAACAATTAATAGCGTAATTAAGGGCCTAAGTACTATGCTAACTCTAGTTATTAAGAAGTATTTTACGCTTGCTTTCGTTAATTTAAGAATAAAGCTAATAATATTTACTCTTCGTAAGCGAAAACAAATAATAATAAAAGAGGTAAAAATAGCAAAAAGAGAAATAACAAAAGAAGAGGAGCTAAAGAAAAAAAAATTAATAAAAAGGAAAAAAGAAAAAAAAAGAAGAAAAAATATATAATAAGAATATAAAAATATTAAGAGTTAGCAAAATCGCCTAGGTTACTTTATTAATAGAATAAATAGCTATATAAAGGATTATTATATAAATTATAAAATATAATAAATAAGAAAGGTTATCAATAATCGTTAATAAAGAATAATATAATAATAATTATAATTATTGCAGAATATATTATTTAATACTTGAAGATTAATACAATTTATATTTCTTTATATTTATATAATTTATTTAGTAAATAATATATAATAAAGCCTTGCTATAGCTTTAAAAGAATATAAATATTATAATTATATATTATATATTCTTAATATATATTTATTAATAAAAATATTCTATATTAAATAATATATATTAATATTACTAGTCTCGTTAATTATTCCTTATTATTAAGGCTTATCTGCTAATAATCTCCGTTTTTGAGCTTAGATTCTATAACTATTGCGTACGTAGTTAGCAGCGGCTAACCCCGAAGGGTATTAGTATATAGAGTCTGAGTAACTGAGGCAAGCGAGGCGTAGGCGATTTAGGTTGCTGACACAGCCCTCGGGTTCGGCCCAATTTGGAAAACAACAACGAGAATGGGATGGAGCAAGAATGCTGAAACACAAAATTACCCTTTCTGAAAATATTTGGACGTATGGCATCCATCAATATGAAACGAAAAGGCCGTGCTGTAGATGCTGGTCAGGAATCAGTGCTCGTGGGAAGACCAATCCAACAGGTTGTATAGTATGGTGCTGCTCCTCCCTTGAATAAGAAGTTTTTGTACATAAACGCTTACACTCCACTCTTCTGAAGGTGCAGATTACCATCGTGAACAATCTACTTCTGCAAACCTGCCCAACCATCGTTCGTACCAAATCTTCGATTTCAACTGAGAAATACTTCCAAGAATCCTCCTCCACCGTTCAACATGAGATCTCACGCTTCCATTCTTTCAGCACTCCTCGCCTTCTCCACCACTGCTCTTGCCCTCCCCGGACCATCACCAGACTTGACATACGGGATACGGTCGTAGTAGTCCAGCTCTACGCCGATGCCATCTGCGGAGGTCCGATCGGAACAAACATTACAGCGAGCGGAACAGTAGACTGTGCACCGTGCGGCCAACCCGGCCCAAACACACTGAGCATTAAATTCCTATCTCTGACCTGCGACCTCATCCTCGTTACCGGCATCAACTCGTGCGGAGGCAGTTTTATAGAGTCCGAGCATCTTAGCTTGTACGCGCCGGATTCGTACATTCCCGGGATCTGTGTGGAGGTCCCGAATTTTGATTATCCTGCCTTGGCGATCCGTCATGTAGGGCCCTACTCGGTTGCTTGTCAAGATTGATCAGCTTGCAGATAGGAGATTCTTGCCGATTCACGGGAGGTGGATGAGGTATTCGGGCTGTTGGTTGCAGGTGGAGTCATCAGTGTATTTCATTGGGCGCGAACTTCCCTGCTTTGAGATTAAACTATTGCGATATTCCCCAGGAGGGATGGTTTGCAGCAGGAGGGGGTCTGGCAATCCCTGGAGGAGAGAATGTACGTAGTCCGAACATATACTGAAAGAAATGATACCATTCAAAGGCGATGGAAAGACGATCTTGTGCTACGAGATTGGTCCCTCATTCTAAGCCTGCAGAAATGTATAAGATGGATGTGCTCGCGATCGATACGCTTTCATGTGTGATTTTCCGTGTCCGTAATCTTCGTAGACAAAGATCAGATAGTCCTTTGATGGCTCAAATAAAGAACATGTTGAGAGTAGAACCAAGCGACCGTTAGTGAGAACGCTGTTTGTACAAAAAAGCTCAGCCGTTCCAGCTGGCTGGAATACATCAGACATATCTGGTGTTGGTTGCAATTCAATTTCACTTCGATGAGTTGTAGATCCTTTCAAAGGCAAGCTGCCGTCAGTGCAGGCGGCGAGACAGCGGACTGTCTATCAAGAAAGAAGTATCTTCCACTATGAGGGTCAATAGGCAAGTGTCACTTACAAACACGTATAGCAGGCTTCGCGGCAATCGGAAGTGAATTGGAAGGACAAGTCTGCAGTGATGCAAAAATCCGTTTAGGATGTACCTTTCCTCATTCTCCCGAGCTTTCAAGTGGATGGAAACAACCCTCTCCAATCCCTTCGTCCATCCAAATTGCTACTTCATTCGGATAATGGTGTTGAGTATACAAAATCTCCCCAAGGTGTATCTGAAACTGTACCGAGGAAAGCTTGCTCGACCTTTACGGGATACCTACGAAAATAGCTCAAAAGGAGATGCAGTTCCGTACCGGCGAATCTCGAAGCTCTAATTTCCGCCCAACCCATCTTTACTTACCAATTTCTACCAAGAAACAAGTCTACTAGGTTCATGAATTTCCATTGACATGATTCTAAAGGGCGGCGTAAATCTAGCTCCTTGAGTATGCCCTTCCCATTCCCCCAAAAGGCTACAGAATACACGTATAGCCTGCCCTTTCCAAACCGTTCACTTACTCCACCTATATCAACTCTCTGACCGGATCGCTTCCCATAAAGTATCAACATGTCACACCTCTACCCCCACCCTCCCTACGCTGAAGATCAGCCCTTCGCATACATCATCCTAACCAACCACGTCCTCCTTCGGGGCTTTCAAACCGGATCCCTGCTTGGTCCCTTAATTGGCTCAGCTGGCCAACTCTATCTTCGCTCCAAACAGCGGCGACAACTCGCTCAATCAAATCTTCCCAAAACCTCCTCTACCCCCATTTCCACTACCTCGGCCACAGCTACATCCCTCTCAAAAAGTGTGCAGAACCCGCCAGTCCTTGCGGCCAACAATGCAGCTGGGGCGAACGTCAAGATTACACGGGTGCCGCCTTTCTGGCCCTCTCTCGTCCGCGCAACAGGCACGAGCGCTGTAATCACCACCGGGCTTATGGGTTTAGCGCTCGTGGGGCGGATGTGGGGAAGAGAAGAGATTGAGTGGCAAGACCGTTCTTGGCGGCTGCTCGAGAATAGAGGGCAGGTTGAGGTGGATGCGTTCAGTTTAGCTGGTATGGGGGTAGGGCTCGGAACGGCGGGGTACCGTGTATTTTGGAATGGATGGAGAGGGGTGGGGTGGAAGATGGCTAGCGGTATGGTAGGAACGGGGGCTGGTGCAGGGGTATTGGGGTATGTGGTGTGGAAGTATGGGGGACTTGAGTTCGTCATAGGAAACAGGGACAAGCATTGATGAGGGTGGAGGAAGTCCTTAGTCGGTGAATGGAGCATGAATCGAAGAACGCAATATATACACGTTTGTCAATTTCATTGCCATCACGAGCGTCTTCGGTCTCTCCGTACTTGGAGGCCCAAAGAGAACATACCGTGCTTTTCAGCGCATCCGGATGACATGTTCAACGTCTCGGAATGAATATCTAGGTAGGATCAAATGAATAGGAGCAGGGTCAAACAGCGCAACGAAGTGAAGAGTGCTCCTTCTCAGGGCAAATGTCAGTCGGCCGATCCGATTTCACCCTTTTTTTGGCCGCAGAGAACCGATATTTTAGTATCAGACCCGTCTTTTTTGATCGTAACAAGGGGGCTACATTGGCCCTCCTAGGCTTTACTATGGTATTTGGTGGTAGTTCTAGTAGGTAAAAGCAAAAATGTGGTATTCTAGGGCCAGGAAAGGGCAGAATTGCCAGCTTGCATCGGCCAACTGACATTTGCCTCGCGAGTCCTCATAGATATCGGAACAGGTCATCGTCTTTTACTCTTAAGGCAACCACTTCACAATTTCATTTTCCTAGTCGAAACGATGTTTGCACTGACCATGGATCATTAATCGGGGACGAGAATGGACATCGTTCTCAATGTCCCCTCGGTCCCTCGGAGCCTCGGTGGTTGATAGTGGGTGTGTGGTGGAAGCACGATTATCACCCCGCCAACCAACTCTCCAACTCTTCTGACTTCTCAACAGGCCACCGCGCGTGCTGGGCGAATCAATTGCTCAGAAGGGGATTGAGAGTCTGGAACGAAGCTTTTGACCATCTGCCAGCTTTACAGCTCGCGCTGGACTGCAGAGACCCCGCATGGTTCATGCAGGGTCTGTTTACATACAGATTTGACCACCACAACAACCTCGATCTTTAATTCTACCCCGCCTCTGCAGTGAAGCAACCCTCTGGACAGAGCCCTGTTCTTCTGCATTGTCAACAGCAGCTCAGGTGGCCCATATTCAGCGATCAATTCAGATCTTGTTTAAAACCTGGATCAGCAGCAGACGTTTAACCATGTACCGCTGAGCATCATAGGAGGCAGCGCATGCTGTCCAAAGAATGGCATCCTTCCCATACAATCCGACTAGAATCCTCTCAGCCTCTGCTTCGAACGGTTCTGTCTATATATTTCAGCCCTCAGTCTCAAATCCGAACAACGCTCAGCTACTAGCGCTCAATAGAAGTCAGACTCTCAATCCATCAAGCCTACCCTACGCTACGCTCTCTCCGAGCCTTCCATTTGCCAAAGATGCTTCTGCGGCGTATACACCAGCCATTGATGGGAACGGGAATATACTGGTATACGCGGGTACCTGTAGCAACGGAACACAGGGGGCGAAATTCTGGCAACTCAATTCGAGTGAAATGAGTCAGGATGGAAATGCTGTATGGCAAGAGAATAGCCTATCCACAGGGGGGATCAGTGGTGATACAAGTCTTGACGGAGCAAATTATCTTGCGTCTGGCGTTGCATTCTCTTCTACAACGAATGCGACTTCGCAGATGTACGTTTTTGGTGGCATGTGTCCCATTTCAGCGACTTCGACTGCGAATGACTGGACACAATCAGCGAACTATTCAAACATAATGTTGAACGTCCAATCCGCCCAAACCTCGTCAATCTCAACGTCATACCAGCTGAGCGTTTCTCCGAGCAGAGGACCACCCATAGCGGAGGCCGGCTTTACAATGACACCTCTTACTCCGACCTTTTCCAATTCAAGTAACAACGAAACACAATCGCAAAATCAGAACTTTGTCCTTCTGGGAGGCCACACTCAGACCGCTTTTATCAACATGTCTCAAGTCGCACTCTTTTCTCTGCCAGAACGAAGCTGGACCTTCCTCCCAGTGGATCCACCCGCCAGTAAACCTAATACTGACCTGGCTGCGCGTTCGACCCTGGTTGATTCAAGATCTGGCCACACGGCTCTTCTCACCTCGGATGGCAAGAGAGTCATCGTTTTTGGTGGATGGGTTGGTGATATTACTCAATCTGCAGAGCCACAGCTTGCAGTCCTCGAACTGGGGGCGGGTTATGGTGGAAACGCAGACTGGCAGTGGAACATCCCTCGCCTATCAGGATCAGGGCTAGCGACGGGCACCAGCATATACGGACATGGGGCCGTGATGCTTCCGGGAGATGTTATGATGATGCTTGGTGGATATCAGATCCCAACACGGTCCAATTCCAAAAGGCAAAGAGTCAATGCTGCAGCAAACGCGAACACTTACTTTTTCAACACCACTTCTAATACTTGGATCGCTAGCTATACTCCCCCAGTGCCCCTCAGCGGCCAGGATCCTACCCAAGGAGCCGCTACAGGGTCTAATCTAACGGCAACAAAGGCCGGGCTCGGGGCTGGTCTCACGATGGGCATTTTGGCCATTATCATTATAGTCGTCGCCTACTTCTGGTATGCCCGGAGACTGAAACTTCGGCGAGACGCCCGTGAAGATAAATTGCGCAGGCTGTCCGCAGGTGCTCAAAGACTTCAATTGTCTGACACCAACTCAAGACGTACCGATGAAATGGCAACCGTGGACTGGGCAGACGATGGCAACCAAACCCTCAACCGTGAGCATCAATGGCCTTCCTCACGTGGCAATCAAGCCGCCAACTTAAATAATCGTGGGGAGCCCGAGGCAGAAAGGACGGGTCTCCTTTTCGAGATTCCCAGCCCGACACGAGGTTTGCGTAGGTCCCTACACTCGCGAGCTTTGTACCAACCAACGCCTCGATTTGACGACGGTCGTCGAGGCCCAGGTCTTAGTACCATTCACCCAATTGACGAACGGGATGAATACGATGAAGGTGCTGTTCAAGGTGGCCCATCCCAAGACAGTGAGACGCTTCATAGAAGAGACTATAATTTGCTGAGCAATGTTCCCATGCTTAATCCTTTCCAAGATGAAGGAGATGAGTCAAGAAGCCCATCCCCTCAATCGCCTCAAGAGCGGGAACTCGAGATCAGGAGATGGGTGAGTGATTGGACAGCAGCAGATGCCTTAATGCACTCTCAAGCAGCTGGCAGACTTTCACCAGAGAAAACAGATCGAACTTCATCGACGCTCAGTGATCAATCTGCACGGTCTATGCAGTCCGTGAGCTCCATACAACGCTCTCTCGGATCTCTAAGTAGGACAATGTCCCAACGTTCGGCAGCTCTTTTCAGCACGGGGCCTCTTCGTTCAACCAATGAAACCACTCCGCTGAACAACCAGCGTGGGGAACACTCGATAGAACGACCAAGGTCGGACCATCGTCGCTCTCAATCGTTGACCATGTTCCCTAGCACCCAGCGCACAGACACATTCGAGACGGCGGCCACTTCGTTCCCTCAATTGCAGGCGGAGGGCGAAGCATTGCTTGGAGAAAATGCAGGTTCCAGGCCGACGTCGCCGACTAGAGTTCAGAGTCGAGCTCGTGGCTGGATGGGAAGCATGCGACGGGCCTTTGCGGGTACGGAGCGGAGCGCATCGACGTCGCCAGAAATGGGAGGGAGCGCATCTTCTTCTTCACCAACGAAATATCATCATTCAGACGAGGCAGTGCCTAGACGAGCCGCCAGCACCGGCGCAACAATGGTATGGCAGAAGCGGCAAGGAGCAAAGGATTGGGATGTGGAGAATGGAGGACGGAGGGGCGAAGCTAATGGGAACCATGGGAGACGCGGGGAGGACGAGTGGGATGTGGAGTCGGCTATCGAACGGAGAGTGGTTCAAGTGATGTTCACAGTACCAAAGGAAAAGCTCCGAGTGGTCAATCGCGATCCTGAGACCGACAGTCTCATGAGTGCGGAAGTCGTGGACAGTGTGGAGGGGAAGATGGAGGGAGAGGAGACATATCGTAGTACCGGGAAAGGCAAAGAGAAGGAATGAGCTCGTGGAACTTTAGCCGGCGTTTGTCTGGGTAGGATTGGTGGGAGGCTCGGGCTTCACTGTTGACAGTGGCATATGATGGGAAAAGCACTGGCCATATTGCTATTTTTGGGAGAGTATTGGACTGGAGCGATTTTGGGGGGAGGCTGCAATACGGATGATTAGTTGCTGTGTAGAATGAATGCTCGTGTCCAAAATAAAAAGCTTTTGGAATGCATCATGATCATTCGTCAGATGCAGCAGTAGTGATGATGGAGGAGGAGGAGGAGGAGAGAAAATGAGTGAATGGGTGAATGAGTGAGGAAAATGCCTTGGCGGGGCTGTGCAGAAGTGCCCAGTGGACAGGCACGACAGGGTACGACACTCGACAGTACAGGCTGAAACATGGAAAGACTAGGTACAGCTCCGATTGAGGCTGAGTCTCATAGTCCCCTTCTAAGTTACCGCGGGATGAAGCATGCCAGAGTGAAATCAGAATTACTTTAGGCCTCTTTGGGGTTTCTAGGGCATCTCTAATGAACAGCATTGGTGCCTTTGAACCCTTTGCACTTCTTCTCTATTAGCCGAAGAGGATCCAAATGACCAAAGGACCAAATCCACCAGCAAAATGAATACGGAAGCAACGCTACTCTAAGCGCCGGTCACTCACTCCTACAGGAAGGCTGAATCCTTTTCCCAAGAGTCCCTTTAGTACCTAGTTACCGTGTTCCCTCACACAAGTACTTAGGGATACTAGCAACATTCTATCTCTATCTATTATTATCATAAATACCTTACTTCTGATCTTCATTCAAAGTCCCAACGCCTTTGCAACTCCAACACACAACACAAAAACACCAGTGTTTCGTCTTCTTGAAAGCATCTCCTATCTATCTCAAAGGGCAAAGTCGCCCGCCCCCACACACTCATCTGCCACCCTTCCCCAGATCTGGCCAGACGACAACGACAACAAAACACGGCGCATCCCAATCCTCGCTTTACTTGACTCCGTTCCAGAAGCGTGTTGGAAGTGCCCAGCACATCACACACAATTTGCAACGTTGTTCCCTGACGGGCATCAACGTTACTCACAGACGTCCTCGGTTTGTCGATAAAAGCCGTTGCCGCCCGCACCATCCAAACCAACATCTCTGCTGCCAGTGTGGCCAACTCTTGGCTGCGCCCAACGGTATCTGATCGATAGCGCTTCATAGGCGCCCCTCCTCCAACCCAGAAGTTGCAAGCCTACTTGAAAAGATCGCTCGCTGTGCCTGCAATCAGATACACAACTCGCCGCGAAAGGAAACGGGTTACAAGATATACGTCCAATGCGCTGAGGCTGCAACTCCAAACAATCTTTATCAAACCAACTGCATCTTCTCCATTCACATACTTATTATTGCGACGACACACCGGAGGCAACTGAAACAACCGCTGGTCGCCAATCATCTGTTACCTGGCAGCAATTAAGCTCACAGAGGCATTGCTTACGACAGAACTTGCCCTACCCTCGGTCTTCCTCATAGAGACTGGCACAGCCCCATCCTCCTCGACAGTTGCCCAGATCCGCCCCAGCCTTCCAGAAGCTTCAGACGAAACCCTCTCAGAGAGCCTCTGGCCGCTCGGGAGCTTGCCTCACAGCCCGGCCCGGCGTCAGGTCGATTACAACAGGCCGGTGTTCTAAGAAAAGAAAACATCCTCAGTCTTTCTCATAATGGATGGTCAAACAGTACGGGGAAGGTCGCCGTCAGTCGGCCATATCCCAAACCAGCGTATAAGACAATCGCCGTCTCCCCAGAACTTCCACACCCCACCGTCCGATATGTCCCACGCAGCCACCAACCCAGCTTTCACATCCCAGCCTTTCAATAATAATCTCTCCCCTACCTCGGGTCCCGGCATACAGTACAACAACCTGTCCCCCACCTACCTCGACGGACCCACCCAGCAGCAGCAATATCCGCAACATCAGTCGCACGTGCTTCCCAGCAACGATTTCAATAGCCAAAGCTTCGCGCAATCATTTCAACAGAATGGCGTGGACCCTACCCATCAGCTTGGGCAATCGCAGATGAACGCACAGCAATCGAATCAACAATTTCAATCAGATATGCTCAACCTCGATACAGAGTTCAGTGGCTTTCCACAGCCAGAATTCAATGGCAAGCAAGGACAATACGATAACTACATGATAGACCCTCAATTGGGAGCAGAGCCCTCGATCAACCCTGCAGACATCATGAGTAATATTTCATCGCCACAGAACTTGGTTCCTACTCCACCCAACCTGATGCCCCCAAGTACAAAAGCCTCAGAGCCCACATCTCCCTTCGGGAACCAAACCCAACAATGGTCGCCTCATCACTCGCGGCATACCTCATTAGACCCGGCACAAGCGATCTATACAAATGGGCAACAGACAGATTGGGCAGGCATGCTCCAAGGGCAACAGTTTCAAGGGCATCGCCGGACGCCGTCAGAGCATTCTGATGTCTCGTCAGCCTCGCACTCGCCGTTCATGGCACAGGTGGAAGCCTTTAACAACGAGGATCTCAATCCTTCGCCATCACCCAACTCTCAACAAGATACTAAATCGTATCAAGAAGGAGGTCTGGGGATTGAAAACTTCAGCCTTACCGAACAGCAACGGAACAGTCCACGCCACAGCCCGTTCGTCTCTCCTCGCATGTCGCCACAGCCTGGGCTGGGTTTAGCACAGGAAAATTCGTTCATGCCGTTGCCCGAAAATCAGCACAGTTTTGGCGGTCCAGGTCCAGAAATATACACAAATCAATCGGAACAATTTCCCCAATTTCCCCCGGAGCAGAGACTAGGCTCGAATGATTATGGACAAGCGGATCAATACGAGGTGCCTCAGATCAGCGTCGAGCCTGCAATGGAACCACGACAACAACATATGGAGCCGTCGCGATTTCCACAGGATTATGACGCCTTGACTCCACCTGATAGAGGTAAGGTTTACCAATTCCTGAAAGAGTATGTTCTGACGCATGACAGGTCGCAAGCAACGTATGAGAGCGAAATCAGACACCTGCATTTCACGTCCTATGACTCCAAATTCGACTGCTTCCACATTTGGCTCCAACGATTCATCAATAGCCCAGCGCACGCACTCCCTTTCGCCTTACGAAGTCGCTTCGTTCTCCCCCAACGGATCCCGCGAATCGTCGCCTGCACCTAGATCTTCATCTCAACGCCGATCATCGACTTCCTCAATCCCTAATCGTGACTACATCCTCGAGCTCGCAGATCCCTCTCGCCCCGCAGCACCTGGGACAGAAAAGCGTATACAAAAGCATCCGGCCACGTTCTCATGCCACCTGTGCCCCAAAAAATTTACTAGAGCCTACAACCTCCGTTCCCATCTCCGTACCCACACAGACGAACGTCCCTTCGTGTGCACCGTCTGCACGAAAGCCTTTGCTCGCCAGCACGACCGCAAGAGGCACGAAGGCTTACACAGCGGCGAGAAGAAATTTGTATGCCGCGGCGAGCTCGGGACAGGAGGCAGTTGGGGTTGTGGGAGGAGGTTTGCTCGAGCAGATGCTCTCGGCAGGCATTTCCGAAGCGAAGCCGGACGCGTCTGTATCAAGCCTTTACTTGACGAAGAAGCCATGGATCGCCAACGCCTTGACGAACGGATGATGAATCAGAATATGCAAGTCGGCGGCATGACCCCCCCAGCGCCTATGAACGGGATGGGCCAGCAGCAATTCGCATTGCCGGCTGCTCTCCTCTTGCAGTACCCTGCTTTGCAAGGCTTGCAGTGGGACCAGATGCCCCAAGGTGGACCCGATGAGGAGCCCGAGCTGAGTAGTCGGAGCAGTTTTGACGCGAGCAGTGGCGGGGATTTCTACGAAGAAGACGAGGGGGGGAGTGGATACATGAGCGACAACCCAATGGGTTCCGGCTTCTCGTCCGGAGGCTGGCAGCATGACCAGGGTTGGAAGAGTGATCGTGGAGAGTGAAGGAGATTGAGGAGTGTCTTGATAGTGTGGATGGTGTTGTTCCGCTGGGCTTGCTTTCATCTTTCGCTTTTATGTCGGTCTTTATGTGGGATGAGATACCATTGCTTTGTTGCCCCCAAACAGCCTGAGAGGCTTGGCTGGAGGATAGCGGGGGCACTGGCATGTTCACCAGCATGGGGGGACGCTTTGCGCGCATTTCTTAGGATGGATCATGACTACTGAATGGACATAGACTTGCTGGAGGCAGCCATGAGCAGGGGAGATTGGATCCGCATGAGCTTTAGATCCTTGAAGATAGCACTATGTATGATGCAGATACTGTTCTTTCTCACTTCTCACTCATGTTGACGATAGCACCAGACACACCGGCTACCCGTATCTCCATTGGGCCTGTCCATGTCTAACCCAGACATGGTTTCTGTATGGTACCTCGGTTCCAGCTGAGACATTCGGCCGCGAAAGACTATGGGCAAGAAGGACGGTCACGCCGGCAGACAGCAGAGGCAGCCCTGCTCCTTTCGGGCCGGGCCTGGTCATGACCAGCTCCGACAGTGCAATTGCAATTGCAGCCTCTAGTAGTATTTTCTCTCCTGCGTCCCTGTCGCATCAGCATGAGGTCCCACATCCTGTTTCCACAGTGGCGAAGAAAGGGCAGGAGATATGCGTACTCCATAGCAGCTGGGGGGGGTGCTGTTCGTATTACGCGGCGGAAGCTAGCCTTGTCGGAAGAAAAGCCGTTGCCTGGAGGGAAGACAGCAGTATCGCTGTATAGTGTATCCGTAATACAGAACTACTACGGAGACTACTAGTTATTTAGGTACCTTCAGGTGGTAAGGAAATCAGTCAGAATCCGTTCTAGTCTTGCTCAACCAACAAATCAATCACTGCCTTTCCTTTCAACCCAAATCCACCAGAATCAACCAAATCATTTCTTCGCAGTCCTTCCAGGCTGTCCCAGCTGAGAGCACACGATAACCGCCTAATTTCACTCCATTAACCACTATCCATCAGCCTTGTTCCTGTTCTACCGAGCCACCAAACCATCCGTAAGTCATTGTCTCTCCTATCAGACAGCCCTCCGTCAACACCTCCATCACCACCATCCCTCCCCCCATACCCTTCGGCCTTCCATCCATCCCGTCTTGTACCCATCCCTCACTTGTTCTCCCTTCATCTCTATCGGTGTCATTCACCGACACCCAGCCAGGCTACTTACCACTACCTCTCCCGCCCGCCCCCAAGCCTATCATTGTCCTTCACAGTACGTCTGCATCTCTCATCTACCTGCAGCACTCTCCCTCCCAACACCTTCTCACGATCACCATCCACAACCCCTAGCCTAGGCCTCCGTTAATCGCTCACCGCACACTGCCGCCGGGTCAAGCCAGGCCGAGCTTGCTGACCTTTGCACGCGACACAGCAGAACATACGAAATGGCTGAAATCCGCCGCAAGCTCGTCATCGTTGGCGACGGTGCCTGCGGAAAGACCTGTCTCCTAATGTAAGCTCACCCCTCTTGCATCGTGACCTTACTGCACGGCTATCGCAACAAGAGCCTTTTGCTTACTTGTGCTTTCCACACTAGTGTCTTTTCCAAGGGTACCTTTCCAGAGGTCAGCAATCCTCGCTCTCCCCCTCCTCCCTCTTCTACATAAACCTAGGAGTAGGGAAAGACTGCCGAGCAAAAAAGCTCTACTCGGCTTCCATACCCTACAACTCTACAAGCACCCGTGGTTGGTCAGTATGTATATTGACATGGACCGAAATGTAGGTCTATGTCCCAACTGTCTTCGAAAATTACGTTGCCGATGTTGAGGTGGACGGGAAGCACGTAGAATTAGCACTATGGGATACAGCTGGCCAGGAGGATTACGACCGTCTCCGCCCTCTGTCTTACCCAGACTCCCACGTTATTCTCATCTGTTTCGCCGTCGACTCACCAGACTCTCTGGACAACGTGCAAGAGAAGGTACGTAGCCTGCAGCAATAAATGCAGATTCAATGTCCTTTAGCGTCTGAAATGCTATGCATGAAGGACAAATTGCTGACATGACATGCCACAGTGGATCTCTGAGGTCCTCCATTTCTGCCAGGGCCACCCGATCATCTTGGTTGGATGTAAGAAAGACTTGCGCTATGACCAGAAAACGATCGAAGAGCTGCATAAGACTTCACAAAAGCCGGTGACCCCCGAGCAGGTAAGCCAAGAGATTCTCCACGAAGTCCCCACCTACACGTCCATCCCTATCCTATGACCCTGGCACAAGCCATACAGCACACTCTGCAACACTCCTACCCGTATTCTCCAATCGCGGAACCCAACCAGAGACTAACCCAACCAAACAGGGCGAAGAGGTCCGAAAGAAGATCGGAGCGCGACACTATCTCGAGTGTTCAGCCAAAACAAACGACGGCGTGCGAGAAGTATTCGAACACGCCACCCGCGCCGCCCTCCTCTCCAAGCGCAAGGGCCACTCCGAGGGCAAGAACCGCAAGTGCATGATCTTGTAACCGCCTCCGACTCGCTTCCCTCTGTTTTGTCGCTGTTTGGGTGTCTGCTGGGGACGAGATGGATGTTGTCGTTCCGTTTGAGGTGAATGGGCGAAAGAAGCGGTGGCGGAAGTAAGTGGTGAGAGTGCAGGGTGTGGATCGGTTGCGTGTGCTGCTGCTGCTGCTGCCTGTTGTTGGAGACGCTACGAGCAGGCCGGGTTACGTGGACTGCTCTATGCGGGCGGGCAACGGTGGGTTCCGCATAGTGATTCGATCGGAGCGTGGGTTGTGGGGGAAATGTGGGGGGGGGGAATTGGGAGTGAGCTCTTTGTCCTTGCTCTGGCTCTCTCTGTCTGTCTCTCTCTCGATCGATCCTTCTATTTTATGATGAGGGGTGTTGGGTCTACTTAGATACATTGAATTGAGCACTTGTTGTTTTAGCTGATACGCCTTAACCTTGCTTTCCTACGTCTTAAGCCTCCTTTGCCAAACCAGTCCTCGTGCGTTTTGCTGTCCTGCTATTTTATGCCGAGAAGGAGGGGGGGTGTAGATACGTGGGTGGGTGTTGGGTCTACTACATACTAGATACGTTGAACGAGCACTTGTTGTTTCAGCTGTGCGTGGCTTAATGCTGCTTCCTCACACCCTAATTTTTTTTTCTTTTGCCAGAGCAGTCGTCTTGCGTTTTACTCTCTCCTTACGATTCATGCTGAGGAAGGGGGGATGGGTATTGGGTGGGCGTCGACGAGCACCTTGTGGTTTTAGCCATGGTATACCTTAATACTGCTTTCTCACTCCTGATACTTCCTCTCCCACGTCTGGTCCCCTTTTCCCAGGCCCTGATACTTCCTTTCCCACGTGCTAGTCCTCCTTTCTTATACCCTGGTCCTCCTTCCTATGGCCTCGTCCTTCTTGCATACCTCCCCTTCTCTTCCCAGCCTATCCCATCCAATCCAGCAACCCAGCCTGTAAACCCTAAACCCCTTCTCCCCCACCAACTACCCAGCAGCGCAGATCGCGCGCTCATACGTGGAGGGCATTTTCGATCTGCCTTCACTGGAGGTATGGAGGACAGCCCGGCGGGAGAAAGGGATCTTTCGGGGGTTTCTGCGAATTCGGGATTGGTTTTGTGGATGTGGACGGGGAAGGGTTGGGATGATGGGTGAGGTGGCGGGGGTTGGGATGATGGGTGGGGGGGGTGGTAGGTATGGGGGAGTCGGGGGAGAGCGAGAGAGGATCACGGGACCGACTGGGGGATCGAAAATGATGGGTGGGTTGGGTGGATAAATACAGAAGGAGATCGCCTGTGCTGGATAAGAGTATCGCAGCC
>JAABUQ010001362.1_pt1 | contig 53093 bp, 43 predicted proteins | sample 5560001 | NCBI WGS metagenome assembly JAABUQ01 (sample SAMN10711888, study PRJNA513371) | rock metagenome | isolation source: Antarctica rocks | place: Antarctica: Victoria Land, Finger Mt nord | collected 2015-12-18
GACGCAATTCTTTGCCCTCGGCGGCATTCTCATTGGCGACTTTTACCTGGCCATCTTCTTCCAGGTCGTCCACAATGATTCGCCTCTGATGAGCGGCGTACATTTGCTTCCGGTAACACTGGGCCTGGTCATATTTACCCTCGTCACCGGCGGCTTGATACAAGCCACGGGCTACTATCTACCCTGGATTCTAGCGGGTAGTGCCATCGCAACCATTAGCTACGGACTCATGTCAACACTGAGCCCCACAACTACCTTCGGGCAATGGTTCGGCTACTTATGCCTCTACGGCATCGGTAGCGGCGTGGGAAATTCAGGTGTAAGTTGCTTCCAATCAATTGCCGGGTCGTGCTCCAAATCTGACATCTCCCTACACATTTAGGCATACATCGCCGTCCAAAGCCTCGTCCCCCTGAAACAGATCCCTACGGCCATCGCGATCATCATCTTCGCCCAGAACGTGGGCGCCGCCGTTTGGGTCGTCGTCGCCAACGCCATCTTCAACAACAGCCTGCGCAAAGAACTGTCGCAGCGAGCGGCGCTCATCGGCCCCAGCCCCGAGGTCATCATCGAAGCTGGTGCCCGCAACATCCGCGCCGCGGGCCTGACTCCCTCTCAACTGGCCGCCGTCCTGGTGGCCTATGGCAAGGCGATTGATCGGACCATGTATCTCGGCATTGCCGTGTTCGGCAGCGTCATGCTTGTTGTATGGGAAATGGGCTTTGAGAACCTCAAAGAGGTCGAGCGGCAAAAGGAGCTCAAGAACGATAGCACGTCGGAGGAGGGAACGGATGTCTTATCGGATGTCAAGCCTGTGGAGCAGGTGCGCACGTGAGCCGGGAGGTCTGGGAGCAGAGTAAGAATAATGGCCGGGAGGTTTGCATCCATATGGCCGCCATCGGTGTGTGACTATGCATAGCGTTGTACAGTCTGTATCGCCAGCTCGAGGCTGCAGCATTCATGGAATTGTCAGAGGCATAGATGCCAGCAACACTAGGAAATTTAATCCCTTCAAGGAGTCACATTGATCACCATATTACTAGGTAGTAATCGAGACAGCTGCTTGATGTGACTTCGTCGTCGCATGATTCAATTCTACCAACAGCTTTCCTTCAGCCACCTCGATCATACATCAAGTGAATCTGACACTTAGTTAGCCATCTCCCAAATTTACGACCAATCCATCTCCCCGCCACGACTTTTCCCAACTAACAGCATGGATCTACCACAGAATCGGTCTCACTACATGGCCGAAACATCACCGATATAGCGAGGCGATCAGGTCCTTAAGCTATCCTGCTTTTCGCAGTGGGGCGTGTGCACACCGGAGCGCAGGTGCGCGCCCGCAGGTGCCCGACCATTCATGCCTATATATCACATCTGTGGTGCCAAGTGACCATTGCGCCAAAAGATCGACCTTCTAGCATAGCGTGCACCAAAAATATCTATCTGTTATCTCTCTTCAACATCGCCACTTGCAAAAAGCAGGTCGGGCTGGGAAATTCCAAAGTACAAAATCCCCCGGCTAATATAAATTTATATAGGGGGGAATTCCACGATTTCCTAGTCTAACTTATATTTCTTTGATACATTCGAAGACCCTTTTTTAGCCGAAGTAGATATCTTTTTTGATAAGTCTTCCGCCTCGGACTTCTACGGGGTTTCGCTAATAACGAGGTTAAAGTCTTTAAATAGGAGGTTGATAGGCAACGGGTACAATATCTTCTAATTTTTAATTAATTTAAAATTAATATATCGGCTCTTAACGTACAATTTTTAATAAATTTGGGGGTTATTATTCGTAATCGGTCAATCGATAAGTATAATACCTTCTATTTTTGCAGATAATTAAAGCAAAATCCGCATAATATAATCGCGTTAATTAATCGGCCTTTTTTAATAGATTCGATTTCTTTTTAATAAATTTTTAAATTTTCGCTTTTGCTACGTAAAATATATTATAAAATTAATAAAATATTAATAAAAGTTCGAATAATTCTATTAAATTATCTTTATTTTATATATAAATAAATATAAAATTATCTAATTTTAATATTTTTTTCCAATTTTAATACCTTTCTCTAATTTTAATACCTTTTTTTAATTTTAATACCCCTTTTAATTCTGATACCCCCTTTTAATTTTAATACCTATAATTAGCGCCTTTGAATATTCGATAAAGATTGCCCTAAGAATTCCTAATAAGGTTGGCAATAAAGGACCCGCTTTAAATTTGAGGCTTGTTAGTTATATCGCCTTCAAACTTAATATAAACGATAAGTTTATCGTCGACTCGTAACTTATTAATAATATCGAGGATAAAAATATAAATATCAATAATAGGGACAATAGAATCCTGGGAGACCCTTCCTAAGAGAGCCAAGCTTTCAAGAGTTGCGTTTAGGGAAGCAGAAATTGACAGTACCAGCTTGACACTGCGTCATCCTAAGCTAGAAGCCACTTTGTGAAAGTGCGTGATGTTATCAATCATCCTCTTCACGGATTAAAGAGTGATGTAGATGTGAACATGTTTTGACCTACTCCCAAGACAACAAACCCTTCTTCCAATTGCGACCCCTTTCGACCCGCAAAGACCCTATAATTTTCAAGATCCTGCGCACTAAAGTATCTCACCCGTTCAAACATCCTATAAGTGTTGAGTTCCTACCAGATCAAAGTCCCTAGGCTGCTCAATCTCCTACAATTCAAAACGTCCCATGAGCCTCAAGTCCCTACCAACCGCAAAGTCCCACTCCCTGAACGACCTTGGTCGCCCAGGCCTCCTACCAATCGCAAAGTCCCACTCCCTGAACGACCTTGGTCGCCCGGGCCTCCTACCAATCGCAAAGTCCCACTCCCCGAACGACCTTGGTCGCCCTCAGATATGGTGAGGTAAAGGAGGGTGTACCGCTCTTCAAAGAGTAGGGGAGGTCGGAGTAGTGCGGGCCCAAGGGTGGTAGGGAAGCTTGACGCATAGGGACTTTAGATCTCGTGGAAAGATCAGCCCCGTCTCTAGACAGGATCACGAAACAATGTTCCCCCTTCCACTTCTAGCCTCGAAGGTGAGCAGCGGCTGCTTTAAAGTGAGCCGGGGTAAGCGGCCCTGAGCCGTACCTGAGCCGAGGTAGCTCCCGCAGGGCAGTACAGGGGCGCAGCAAGCTGGAGCCTGGATGGGCTCCCTTGAGCCCGGCTTCAATTGCCTTCATTGGCGGGACGCTGGTGCCTACAATCCCTCAATGTTGCTGCGTAGCACCCCCCAATCATTGCTGCCTAGGTTCACCCTCCCTCACTGGCATGGCCCGACCCTTTCACTAGATCATGTCCAATACCTATTTTTCCCGGGCCATAGTTCTACTCGCAGTGCATAAAATACCATCCATCCCTGCGTCATCTTCTATCTTTTCTTTGCCTCTCCTCTCCCTTTTGCCCCTGCCCCAGTCTCTCTGCAGACGGCGACGTTATCCTGGTTGTTAGGCCGGAAAAGGTGAAGCTTCGTGTTCATTCGCTTTTTCTCAAGGCAGCCTCGAGACCGTTCTCCGCCATGTTTGGGCCAGACTGGAAGGAAGGCCATAATTTATTCGGTCGAGGTAGGCCAGTAGAGCTAAAGCTGCCCAAAGAGAATGCCGCCACGCTGAAGCTTATCTGTGCCATCATTCACCACCAGAACAACATGGTGCCTCAAACCCTTGCCGCAGGCGACGTTTCAGGGATTGCTGTTACGGCGGACAAGTATGATTGTATTAATGCTCTGTTTGCTAGAAATTGGCTTCAGCCTCCTGAAAACGAAGGTGGCGATATAATGATACTCAACCACGGTGGTCCCTACCTTGGTCTCTCATGCGAAGAGATTGAGTCTGCTATGGCCTGGAAGGTATTCTGTAAGCATCTTGACGATCAACTCGGGCATTTTGAATATATGACTGACTGGTCAATGTATAGGTCTGCGAGAAGAACGAAGAAGCCTTGCAAGGCTGAATCTAGCAGAAATACTATTGGCAGGAATAAAGGGCGGGACCAGGATACATATTCACAAGTGTGGATAGTCAAGCAAAAATATATATGCCTATTTGAAGCTGCTAGAAAGACAGGACCTTTGGCCAACGCGCTTGCTTTGTATCTTTGAAGCAATGAAGTACATCCCCGTACGCCGAAATGTACCCTTGAGCGAAAAAGAGTCGAGGTACCTCGAGCGCCGGCAGGCCATACCCGTAGTTGATCACAATCTGTGATACAGAAAGCCTTCCTAGCAAGTCAGTCATCATTTCCCCCCCCTCTAAGCTTTCTCCGGCCGAAAATGCTTTGGCCTTGGGAAGGACATCATGCGGCTATGTAGAGGGAAACAAATTTGAACGGATCTCGCCATGTATGGGCACAGATGGGTCTAGCATGCACCATCTCTATGTTGAGAATACAATGATTGAACCGCTTCCTGCTCGCGAAATGCCTCGACTCCCTCGATTGATGGATATCCTACCTCGAATCCCAGTTTGTAAATGACAGCGCCTGGGCCTATCCCCGTGATGTATTTTCTGAATTGCTTTTTCTCATGTGATGCGACGTATGGATTGGCGCGAAAGCCAAAGAAGTCCTTATATTCTAACCACATGCATAGATACCCATTGACGAGAGTCGGTCGTGGAAAGAGGATGTCTGGAGTTAACGGACCTACCTGCTGTTGACGTTGTTGACGTTCGTCAAGGAACTGATAGCCAAGCTCTGTAAAATGCTTTCGAAGGTTCCGTTCAGCAGATAAGGCTCTTTTGGTCCGCTCGTTTTGTTTCTGCTGACGTGCTTCCACACCTTCAGGAGAGTTGTCTAGTGGTAACAAACGATGAGTCGCATTGATTAAAGAGCAAACAATGTCTCGTCCCAACTCTGTCTATGTCTGTTCGATGATCCTGTCTGGACTTGGCTTCTGAGAAAGAAGCTTGCGAGCAACTTTGAAGACAGTGTCCACTTCAGATCTGGGAATCCCTGTGTAGTCGTGGCTGCTGTTAAGAGTAACGAGAATTGTCTGAAACGTTTGAGGCTCTATCAACTGAGACGGTGTCGTTTGGACGCGTGGATTCGGGGATAGTGCTTTCTTCGAGATATCCTGGGCTGGTTGGCCATGTGACTTATGTTCGCGTGATGTATGAAGGTGTTGCTTGAGAGCCAGGCCAGAATTGAAACCTCGTTGACAACGTTTACAGCTGGCGTGTTTGAGCGAAGTCTCCAGATGTTGATTGAGCGCTTGCAGATCGCCAAAATCACGAGTGCAAAGACCACAAGGTATCATTTTTGCGGGTATATTTTGCTATGATGTACATTCAGCAGATGTCCCCCAAAGGGTCTCCGACGGCTGTCTATCAGCGGTATTTATCGCAGGAACACAGCTTGAACAGTTGCAGGCGTCTCCAAGTCGAAACTCGTGCTGCTCGAGATGGGCTGAGATACGTGTTTCCAGGATAACTCGGGGCTGCTTTGTGTCACATCAACGCGGGAGCGCGACGCGGGAGATCGTGGCATGCAGACCGCTGACTCGACGACTGCGGTCAATTTATTTGCCAGCACGCGAGTCAAAATGGTCAGAAGACAGTGCTGTCTCAGTGAGGTGGGCAAATGCCAGCATCGACGCTGCTCTAGGACTTGGTGGGACTTGTAGGAAAGTCGCGAGGATCTCTTGCGGCTGATCACTTCCGGCGCAGCGAACGCGTGCCCCTGACCTGCGAAATCAACCACGAAACCTATTGTAGCAAGGTGCCACACAAAGCCAAGCACGACCCTGTCCGTATCTTCAGAAACATGGAAGAGAGGGAGTCCTATATAGCTTCGAATGATGAGGATGAAGTTGCGGGATTCAAAGATTTGAACACGGGATCTGGAACGCGGGATCTTGAGAGCAGAAGCCTAGATCCACCCCTCAGCAGGTGTAATGGCTAGACGATATTACGCCAACAGTTCTATCACCACTGCACTGCTCGAAATTCGTACACCATACAGTCGCTGGGGTATAGAAAGGGTATGAATTGCCGTTATCATCAAAGAGAACATGGCGAAGAAATCACCGGACGAGTGTTACGGCCACTTTCTCCTTGGAGGTTGAACCTAGGTTGTTCTCGTGGAGAGGAGTGTCAAGACTAGATAAGCAGGCTTCGTCTATACTGGTCTGGTACAAGTATTGTATTCAGTGTCAAGGAGATATAACTTAGAGATCGTTACATGAGTTGAGCACGAAGCTCCTATCTAATTGGAAACATCGCTATCTATATAGACATAGGAAATGTTGCCAAGACTGGGTGCTCAGTATGCTCAGCTGCCAAGACCGCTGAGCAGTCATGATTACACGTATGTGCTGCACAGTACATCATGTCACACTCTGACGTACGTAACACTCCCGTCCCCTCATTCCCACCACCACGAGCAAAGTCAGATGTAAAGAGATATAGGCGGCAACCTTCGCTGGACCCATTTCAATACTAAGGTAAAACAGCCAACCATACATTCCAAACCGTTCTTCAGCTGACAATATGTACGTCCAAGTATTGATCGAAGACTACCATATGCTATCTGAGAGCGCTTCTGAGGCTGTGAGGACAGCAAAGGCTTTAGCCGGTGGTCAATAGGCATATCGAGGCCCCGATCCGAGGCCAAGGGTGCCTCATCGCGAGCCATGCCCGTAGCTCGATCAATTGGCCGGGAGTACGAATTGGATGTCCGATCTCACTAATCACGGTCAAACACTAAGTAGCACAATTGTCTATCATTGGTGTGTCAAGGTCACAGGGTTCTCCACGAACAGTAATGGTGTAGGATTTCGGAAGCTTGGTCGCGCTTCACTACATGAATACGACCTGTCATTGTCAGCTCACGCAAGCTAACCGAGATTCCAACTCCTCGGCCTATGAAAGGGATGAACGGCTAGCCTTGTGGCTTCAGGTGGCTTTTCCTGAATACGAGCTGAACTAGTCAAACGTCTACTATAGAATGCTGTTTCTCTCCTCGTCCAAGGGGAGACTCATCGATGAGGACCGATCCATCTCTCGAAAAGTAACCGGCTCCATCTTCACTTACAATGCAGCCCTTGATTCTACTCATCTTCTCAACCTTCGCTCTCGCTACTTCTCCCATCTCCCCTAGTACTACTTTCTCCATCCTCTTTACTCCTACCACCACCTTCAACCCTCTGCCCAGCTGTACAATCGGCGGCGACGCTTCCTGTTCCTCCGGCTCGGTCTGCACTCCAATATCGAATTGCTATGGCTTCTGCCACCGTGGAATCTCATCTCCAACAGTCCTGCCCCCTGCAACTACTGCACCCCCACCACCCGACAACAAGGCAGTGAACGTCTGTGAAGTGGGCTGGCCTGCAAATTACAATGGCTGTTCCGCCCATTCATACTGTTTGCCGACGCAAACTTGTGCTGGGCTTTGCATCAATACCGTTATTCCACCGCCGCCTAGGACGACGACGTTGCCGTCAACTCTACCACCAACCATCCCTTATACTACGATTTCCGGCACCCCCTACGCTACCTGTGTATGGGAACAACCAGGTCTATATGCAACTCCCCCCTGTCCCGACCCCGCCTCAAGCTGTTCCCCAACCCCAAGCTGCGGTGGCCAATGCTACACCACAGCACCAGGAATCACCACCACCTGCACCGTCGGCCACTCCTGCGCCCGCAAAGCTGGCGGCGGAGAATGTCAACCCTACATCGCGACTTGCAATACTGCAGGTTGCCCTGGGATGTGCCCGACTACGGCTTGCTCTATAAGCGGCAATCAATGCGCTACTGAGGCAATCTGTTCGCAGACGGAATATTGTTATGGAATTTGTATTCCTACCTCTCCGGTTACTGCAACGGGTACCACGAAGAAGCATCATCTTTAGCTGGTAGGTATTTTTGACGATGGATTACAGTGAAAGGTATTCGAGAAGGGCTGGCTATGTGCTATCAGCATAATGGTTCTGCTACTTGAGTTACGTGGAAATGAAAGGCGTGCGTGTCGTGCTTTTGGCCTGTATGACAAAAATTGCTAGTTGGAAAGCAGGAAGGAGATCGCTTCGCATGAAACACTTATGTATAGAGCGCAATATAACATCGAACTTACATGGATCATGGGTGGCTAGCTCTATGGGAGCTTGTCCTCAGAGCACTATCAAAGAGTACTTCTCTTCTACCCAATTGTTTTCTCATGGGATGGATGTTTGGCCGAGTCTCTTGTAGTCCTTGCGAAAGAGAACTCGGGATATTGATTGGAGTTCCAACGGTCCCAGTAACTCCATCAAGTGATACAACATACTGGCGTTAGAACTTATCAAGGAGATCGTCATCCCCAAGTCACAAGATCTCCTTATCGTATTCTGACCACTTGTAGAATGGTAAGTAACTTACTATTCTAAGAGCTCATGTAACCACCTTTTTGTGACGTTCGACGATGAGTCGCTACAGGTACACAGCGTGTGGCATTCCTTTGGCTCTGAGATTCCTGGTGTCCCCTTGCGGGACTGGCAAAGATAGGAAAGTCCTGCGAAGCTGTCGAACACCTGGTCGGAGCGTCGGCGCGACCTTGTTCCAGCCGAGAACAATTCGGCTCCGGGAACGTCAACGAGTGGAGAGGTCCTTGTTGAGGATGAGGGCGGAAGGAATGACCTAGAGGAGGATGACTGAGGAGATGATAATGGCGAGGAGGAGGCTCTACCTCGGCGGGAACGCATTGGGCTTGCTCAGAGAGCCAGCGATATTCTGCCGGGCCAACCCGAATGACGATGAGTGGCGTCCGTATATAGAGGTGTCACTGGTCTGAACCTGTGCAATATGGTCAACGTCGTTGACAGGGGGCTGCGCCGTGATATATATCTGAGCGCGGCCAGGGTTTAATTTCAAACTTCTCAATAGATGCGTTCCACGTCGAGGAACTAGACTCAACAGGGGCAAGGCGGGGGGACCCACTTCTGCACGTGCGCGCCGATTTTCCTCTCTTGCAAGTATTCAGTGGGAACATGGCAATACTAAAAGATTTTCATACACGGCCCCAAAGATATGAAGAGCGAGACGCGATCGCCGTTACTGTTCAGTGGGACGACAGCTCCACCTTCCAACAAACCCTTGTAGCTGCTGATGCAATCTCTGCCTGGCAAGAGGAAGGCCAAGTACGGATGACCATCCTGTTTCAGATGTTGGATCTGACTGGCGCCCTTTGCAGACCTCCACCGATGCTGTTCTGAAGATTTTGTACGTCTCGAAATGTCTTCGAGCGCATGTCGAGGACAATCTCTCATCTGAATTGTAGACTCCAGGAGCATACCATCGATAAGAAGCATTTGACTTTTGGCACCGATCAGCCTTCAATCCCGTTCTCGGACACGGTTTTGCAGTCGGCTTTTGGTTCAGTGGACGAGTACGTCCTCCAATGGCAGGACCCCGCCGGAGGCTGTCGCCTGAGGGCAGACAGATATGGCAAGTCTCGGGGTGCGCATAGTCATCTGAAAGGATATTGACCGTTCGTGGGAACAGGATTCATTGTGCAGACTCCAATTGATCATGCAGACTTCTGCTCCTTTGCGGTCAGTGTGGAGAATGCACAGATCAAGGGAATCTGGATCACGTCTTCAGAGGATTATAAACCGCAAACCCTCCTCGCCTCCACACCCATATGCCTGAGTTGGAACCGTAACAATACCAGCCTACACCTGGCTATATTGCCAATTGCCTTCGTACAGGCCTACTCGCAAGCAACGACTTCCAAGCTTGACGAGCTTCTGAATCACTTCCAATCGGTCACAACGGCGGTTAGAATGGGCTACGAGACTCTGGCGTCAGATCAAGATGTCGATTTTACCGCATTGTTCGGTGCCTTGCACTGGTGCAGCACAAGAGTGACAGAGATCGAGCAGCGGTGGCGGCTCGGAAACTCATTGGCAGATATCATCACTGAGTTCCTCACCATGAAGGAGATTGTCGCCTGGGGCTCCACCTTACATCTCAAGCAATTCGTGCAGTTCACGCTGGACTTGAGTAAGCGCCTGGCAGCTCGCGAGGCCGAACTGAGTGCGATGCCGAGGAGGATTAAGGGACAATCCTCGGCGGTAAGGAGATCCTGATTGTCCATTCGGCGTCCCGCTAATACGGACAGGTTGCAAATCTCCTGCTACATCGTGATGCTCGATTGACGAGGCTAATTTCTCGCCAAAACGTCGATATCGCTGAAAGCAGCCGCAGGACCGCGGAAGCGACACGAAGGGATAGCCAAAGCATGAAGACTATTGCTATTCTCACGATGGTGTTTCTGCCGGGAACTTTTGTCGCCGTGAATAACTCTCTGCTCCTACTGAATTACCAATACCAGGGTAGCTGACTTCTATTCCTGAAAACCTAGTCCTTTTTCAGCACCGCACTGTTCAATTGGTCAGCAAATCCAGGCGAAGCAGTCGCCAGCGCTTACGTGTGGATATACTTTGTTATCACAGTCCCTCTGACTGCCACCACTATTGGACTGTGGTACTATTGGACTGGCTTGCGGCGGCAGCATACAATCCAACAGGAGAAAGGCCCCAAGTGGACTAAGGAACCATAAAGCCAATCTTGGGACGTTAGATGTTGGAGAGGGAGTTGGCAAGAGATCCTGAGGGCATCAGGTTCCAGACATAGATGTTTCATGCCCGGACTAAGTGCCGTCCGGCGTTGAGGCACAGATCGAGGTTTTCTATTTCATCCCCTATGTCCAGCATAAGCTTTATTCATTTCTCCACCCTCTACCGTGTTCTCGCCATGGGCGCAGGTAAGAGAAACATAAGCGGTCAAGGATTTGTTGCAATATAACAAGATTTGCGGGATGCAGTCCTCCACGGTCATCAGGATCGAAGTGTCAAGACCAAGAATGCCAGCTTAAGGTCTTGGATATAGTGGTATTGCTTTGAATATGGACCAACCGAGAAGCTGGACCCTTCAACCCACTTTCGATACCAGAACATAACAACCCAGGAAAAAGCAGCTCCGGCCGCATTGTACAACGTCGCAAATGCCTTCCGAGCACTGATCAGTATCCCGGTTACAATCCTGGTCAAAGTGGCTGGCGTCGAGAAATAGGAAGATGGTATCGCTTATGTTGTGATTGGTTGATTTAGCATGCGTCCCAGATCAGAGAGAACTCGTTCGTCGCATCGATCCTGATGTTGTAGGACAAGGAAAACCAGGGTAGGCGAAAAGCGTACATGTCGCTAAGCCGGAGGCATAGCGGTGGATACATTCGTCCCATACAATGTTCGTTGTCAACGTTGGTTGACGTTAGTGGTGGAGTGCTCCCGGACAGTCCCTCCCATTTGGACTGTGTATGAGTCGCGGCGATGATGACGAGGTCTAATTTCAGAGAACAACTTTCGCCATGGAAGTCTAGCTCACCGAACTACTGATGAAGGACGGTGGACTTCGTAGCTGCATTCGTGCAGCGTGATTTGTCAACCTTATTGCCTTCCATTCGCGCCCAGAATTTCCAGGTTCGAGTGGTCGACATCTCGAGGCTGATGCTTGTTGTCTCGCATCACCGCATAGACGACATGCTGTGGCCGATTCTTCAGGGGAGGAAAGGAGGTGCTGATGGAGAATTCTTCTCTACGAGATAGATTGAATGTGTCTCGAGGCATCGATAGTCCTTGATAAGAGATGGAGAAGATATTCACCGATGTGGTAAGCAAGGTTCTCCAGTATCGATAGTCTCTTTGCAATACTTGAGAGCATGCAGAGAAGGAGAGCCAGTTCCGACTCCACTGGACCTGGAGTGTCGAAGAATCGTGGGGGAGAAGTGACACTAGAGTGACAGGTTTAAGTTGGTCGAAGGGAAGTCATCTACGTAGGGCAATCGGCTGACTCATACGGCTGTTGGCATAGAGAGCGAATATTCGACCGAAGTACGTGAGCAATATCGCATTGGAGAGGCCATTGTGTAGGGATATAGTGGCTTGTGGTAGTAGCCTGGCCACGAAGGTTCGGTACTCCACTAAGCGGCGCTGGAGCACGTTGGTCTCGTACTACATAGTAGTTCTGTTCTGTTCTCGTAGGTAAGGATTGTCAATAGCGGCTGACATGAGCTTGCAAAAATTGATTTGAGGACCTTGAGAAGTAGCCCCCGCATTAATTCCAACGTCATTATTGCGCAATCCCAGCTACTGTTCGAAAGATTTCAAATCATGGAGCGCCTGATGCAGGTGAAATAAGAGTCGAGCGAACGCAGCGATAAAGGTTGAGCGAGAGCATTTACCCTCCGCAAGGGTACACAAAAGCAGCATCGACAAGGCGTAATGTAGGATTTCGCTTGAAGACTCCCTCAGGGGTGCGCCAAAATTGTGTGGAGAAAGCGGGGTGCAGATAGTTTCTAGTTCGAGATCCGCCGATTGAATCATTCTTAAGCGTGCGTCCAACAACGTCCCGTGCGAACCACTCTCCGTCGAAGTTAGAGAACAATCACAAGACTGCAAGCTTCGTGTAAGTTACAATGATGGCGCTCCGACTCGTCTACACTGCATCGTCTGTCTCAATACGGGCCTCACTACAGAGCCATGTCAAACACTTACAACACTGCTGCATGTGCAAACCTTTCCCATACGAGGGAGTCGGCAACAAAAGCGTAGAAACGCTTTCAGAAACACTACCATGGAAGTCAAGGTCAGAGAGTACGCCACGTATCAAGAAGAGCAAACAAAGAATCAAACGAAGCACATCGTGGAGCAGCATTCTACGTGTGACGGCGAGAAGCATCTTGCCACTGTATTCTTGCAATACTGGTTTGCTACTATCATCGTGTAAGAACTCGCGACCCACCTGCTGACTGTGTCAACAGTGCAATGTGCGAGAAGCAGATGTTGACCTCAACTTCAACCCTTTATTGCTCCGAGAGGTAGGACTTCTCTTCCTCCCATCACTCATGTCATAACTCACTAATCACGCAATTCTCAAAGCTGCCGCCGCCGAGACGCCTCCTCCCCTTCCACAAATCACTACTCGACCCTCGTCTTCTCAAGACCCCTCAAACTGAGCCCACCCTTGACAGCCTGCCCCTTCGACAAGGCCTTCATCCCCTACGCTCTGCTTAATCAACGCACTGAGGACTGCTCCGAGGGTCCGCGGATACATCCGTTGGCGCACAAGACCGAAGTTAAACTTGACAAGGAGAGAAGATTTCCGGAAACGCCTTCCCCTGATCTCATAAAGGAAGAACAGGAACGGAAGGCACTACCACAATGTCCTTGGAGCGGAGCGGCTTCATACCTCACCAAACTTCACAGCGGACCTAAAGGTTTGATGAGTGAACATCATCCTTTTGCGACCCAAAACTGTATATATCTTGTTCACATAGCGTCTTCGCTCTCGCACAAGTCTACGGCTATCTTGTCTGATGAACCATATCCTCCCACTGCGGTAAGTGCACCAACAACTGCAACCACGTTCCATGACGCAGAAGCGATTAAGACGGTCAAGAGCCGCGACGAGCTCAGGTCTGAGAACGAGGCTATTGAGAGGGGTTTGATGACCGCTGCTGCCAGTCTGAAGAAACGTTTGTGATGCGTTGTGATCATCTGGGATGTCGCGATTACGGCTACGCTCGAATGAATTCGGCTTCTACATATGCCTCGCAGCGGCAGAGACAATGAAGAAGGGTAGCATCCGCGCCTCCCAAATGATAGTTGAGCCACGGTCGATGGCAGTCACAAACGCATTTGGTGATTGCAGCGCTCGAAGCACAGACACGATCAAGAAGCGTCGTCGGGAAAGAGACAAAGAAGCACTCGCCACAGACACACTTCTTCCCGGATGCCATTCAACGCGTTCGTCCACAAGCATCGATAATGACCAGGCTTTAGACCGAGCCTGCTCCCCTTTCATCTTTCCCGCCAGTCAAACTGACCTTCCGATATCCAGGTCTCCCAAAAGACAAAAAGCGGGCTTTCATGAATATCTTCCAACCCTCAGAGTACTTGCTTTGACATTCTACCCAGAGATCTAATGCGACTCCCATAGGCAACTACGAACCTCGACGGGCCTGTTAGCACAGATTCATCGTTCGATGGCAAGACCATGGAAAGGGTTGATTCGAACAATACAAGACCTTCCTCACGTGACGGAATAATGATTCTGGCGCGAATCATTCTTCCCTCACGTGACGAATATTCACGTGACCATGCACTCCTCTGGCGAAGTTGGTCAAAGCCCCGTTGACAACGGCGTGAATGGGTCGAGATGTCGAAAGATCCATCTCAGGTACGTCGTGCAATTTAGGCCATCTTCAAGCTGACCCGTAGATTGGCGTTGGCCAAGATTGTGGAGCCTCTCACCACCTACTCGAAATCAAATTCAAGGGAAATATTTGCTATAATCCTTGGCCTAGAGAAGATCTTTTCCCCTGTTACCGTCAGCAACTTGTCTGAGTCGGACTCGCAGGCAGTTGCCTCAGAGCCCTCTTCAGCAAAGAGGCACCGAGAGGTCTCGGAGGATCGAGTTGGGAAGCTGAGGGATGGACGTCAGGTGCTGCATAATGTGATCTGCATTGCTGTATCCTAATGATATAGTCGAAAATTCTCTTGAAAACAGATCCGCTCTCAACGCCTCGTTCCGCAACGACCTTGTGGTGGATATTCCAGATTCAAATCTCTTCATGGCCATACTCTGACGACTCACTCTGCGATGAGAGATTGGGCATACTAATTCAGAATTTCACGAAGCAGGAATTTAAGCATTCCCCCAGCATACGCGGATTCCTTGGGGAAGAATCTTCCCGTTGTGATTGTGTATTCCTTGAGTTCCTCCAGAGTACTGAACTGGGAAACGCACACGCCAGTATTGCCAGTGTCGACCAGATCCACAAGATTGACAAACTTCCCCTTAAACATCTGTCCTCAAACCAATTTCAAGATCAGTTTCGAGCTGTCCTGTCATCATCGGACTTGATGATCAGATAGATGAATGCTGACCTTTTTGGCCCTATTGATCTCTTCCGGTGGCGGAAAGATGTCCAAGGCGAGAGCCAGCCCCCGCCAAGATTCAATGTCGTCGATTTCGGTCCCATACAGGCCGTTGAATTGTTGCACCATGGCAGTTTTGAAATTGTCATGAGCCTCTTCTCGTTCGGGATCATCACGGTTCCATTCGAAAAAGTCGCACATACGGTAATATTCCAGGCTGGACGAGCAACCTTGATTGTAGTCAAAGGCAGGATATTGAGCGAAGAATGTGTCGAGATGGTGTGCCGAAGTATTATTTTGATTGATCTTCATCTTCTTTTTGTTCTGTTTCTTCCCGTCCCCTTTTCGTGAACCCTACGATGCATCAGTTTAGTTCTGATAGGGAACTTGGGTGGGAACCTACATTTGTCAAGGCATGGGGGAATTTGCAATGGTTTCCGAAACGGCACGTCCCCGATTCCGCGAATTGATAGCAGATGCCAACCATATCAGCGCGCTTCAAATAGATTAGAGCCGGCGACAAGAACTTGGCAGATCTTGTTGCATTCGAAGTCTGAATGTCGGTGAATTTGAGTAAAGGGGAGATGGAGATGAGTAGCATTTTGACTTTGAGGTGGACGGCGAACAATCGGCGATTTCGATGTCAAGGAGGTGTAAGACATGCAGGGACATACCACATTCCGATCTTATGAATGTAAATATTCTCTCTAACCATACTGTATTCGGTCCTAATCCATATCTCCTGGCCTGCTTGTAAAAAGCTTATAATCTGATAACATCTACACCCAAGATAGAGCAAGCGAAGGGGGCTCATTGAAGGCGGGCGGATCACCACCTTTAGCACTACTCTTATTGTTACAGCCTTGATATACTCTCAGAAATCATGAAAATGGACAAGAAAGAACTCAGGTAAGGAACTCTGCTACCCATTTCGACGCATACTTATCTTGCAGCATATTTGGCTTCGAACCATTCGAGTTCGTAGTTAATAGTGAATCAATTTATATCCACAGAGGACTTATTGCGAAAGTATCGAGACCTCTAGCTCGCTTGATGAGCAATGGTATATTAGAGACGCAGGAACCGAAGCAACTATTATTCGCTTTATCCGTTGGGCCTACGCAGGTTTCTACAATGCTGAAGACTTTTGCAAGCGTTCGGAAAGAACAGCTCAAGAAGAATTTGATGAAAGTATAGATGAAGGTGCCTTTGGCTTCATCCTCCGTACAAGCATTAGCTTACTCTGGCAGCTGCACCTGTCCTCTCGGATCCTGCACCTCTGCCGAAGTCGGTCAAGAAGCCGTTCCTCATGGGTAACTCCTATATATCTGTTCGTCCAATAAGGAAGGAAACTCTAAAGGAAGCCTTTTCGAGGCTACGACTCTGCGAGGTGGACGACGAGCGGGCAACTTGGACGCCCCGAGCAAATACCAAAGCCTCAGAAGATTACACCGAGGTGTTTTTGTCCCACACACGCCTCTACGCGTTCGCTGAGGGGTGGGATATCCAGCCGCTCAAGAGGCTCGCTTTGAAGAACCTAAATCAAACACTTTCGACTTTCACGCTTTGGCCCGAATGTGTTGGGGATGTGGTCACATTGTTACGGTTCGCTTATGACAATACGTCTCCGCCCAAGAATGGCCACGAAACAATGAGAATTATGCTGAATCAGTACGTTGGTTATGAACTGGACAAGATGTTGGAAGCAACTACATTCCGAGACTTTTTGGGGGAGAGCAGAGAATTCTTGGACGATTTTTGTTCGCACATGGAGAGGAGGATCTAAGTGCGGTAGTTATGGAGATAACAGCCGCTGTAATAGAGCCTGTGGTATCATGGCGCCTTCCTGAACAATACGCCTTGACTCTTCGACTTGATATCAATCAAACACCCTGGAGATTCTCCTGGCTCAACTCGTGCACCATAGAGGCGGTCGTTTGAATAAGACTCGGCTTGACCGAATGTGTTGCACCAATCCAACAGAACCCTTCAGCCGCTCTCTTTATCCACTGGTGGGAAGATTCAAATCGAGCTGGAGTCGATTGAGGAACTCCTTCACCGACTTTGATGTTGTATGTCTCAAGAGCTTTAACATACCTTGCAACTCCTGCACTTCTTCCTGCAGCATTTGCTTGTCCATTTCGGCTGCCTGCGCGATTGCTTTGGATCGAGTCGATTCCACCGTAGCTGTTTCTCTCAATTCTGTCTCTTTCATCGCCTGGCCGTTTGCCACGTCCAGCTTGATAGTCAGCTTCAGGTTCTCCGATTGCAGTTGTTCAATCCTTGAGGTAAAGCTAGTTTCGGGTCCTGGCAGATTCTGTTTATCCGGTCAGTGACAATCGAGCAATGAAAACGAGGTGTGGTCATTCCTCATCCGGTTCACAATTTGCACCAGGCCTTAGCTCGGTCACAGCAACGGCTTCGAATGATACACCGACTCCTCGACAAAGCTCTTTATAAGCGCCGATGGAATGTTTGCTCAATTGTTTCTTGAAGAGGTGGTTTTTCTCAGGCAGCGTTTGCAAGGTATAAAGATCATCTCGGCCGGTGATGAGCCGTACTTCTGCTGGCTCAATGTGGAGGCCGAGCCTGGTCACTTGAGATTTGGTCAGCGAGTCCTACTCCCTCTGGAGGGCCGGGCCTTACAGATATGCTCGGACAATGCTGTGCGGCACTTGGCTCTTGGGTTATCTGTTAGCCTTCGAGAAACAAGATCCGAGGACGCTGCACTCACCGACACCCAGATGACCGTTGACACTGGCAAAACGTGCCACGCCCACCAGCTTTGGATTCAGGGCTCGACAGGTGTTTGCCTTCGCCTGGGCCGCACGGTGCTCCGTGGCGAGGCCCAAATCGGTCACATAAACCTGATTCCCATGCTTCTCAAACAGTTCTCTGGCTTGATGTCGCGATGGATGACATCCTTAGAGTTAATAAACTCGAAACGATGGAGAAGCTGGTCGGCAAGCATCAACACTGTTGTGAGAGAGAAGTTGCGACATTGCCGGGGGAACGGCGGAATATTGGCGTTGCGAGGGTTTCCGATGGCTGCTTTGCTGTGGTCCTCTTCGCAGATGACCCACCGATCTGGGTACTAGGTAAAGGAATGGCGGGAGAGGTCGGCCGATCTAGATACTTAATAGGAGGATCGGGCACAACAAGAGCATCTAAGTTGATCCAGCGAAAGTCGCTAAGGCGTCTTGCAGAAGACGGAGCCCTTGCCAAAGATGAGCTTCCCATGCGGTGCATCACAGGAAGCGGAAAGGACTATTACCGATTATGGCACTCCCGAGTCTAGAAGCAAGCAGGCGTTCAAGGTCAAAGACGTGATGCCCGCTTCTTTCTGCCCTATCCATTCATCATGACATTCTGTTGGAGAATGGCTGGGGCAGTCTCTCCAGCAGCACTAAGCCAAATCAGGTCTAGCGTATCGCAATCCTGGATCACTGTCAGCCAGGCTGTATGCCGAACAACAAGGGCTATGCTCAGGGCATATCAGCTCCACTAAATGCCTCATTATCTATAGGGCCTAGATTGATCAGCCGAGTATATAGATGAGCCTGTATTCCTAGGTAGATAGAGCAATTGAAATCTCCTATAGCCAACACATTCTAAGCCCGCTGGAAATCAGCCAACTAGGCTGCGCAGGGATGGCACAAAATTATGGCAGACACCGGATGACAAGAGAAGACTGTTTGGGCACGTCACTAAACCCATCAAAGGGCAGGAGAACAATGCCGCAGTCTGGTAATGTATCGCTAAGGAGAAGCACACAGATATCAAAGCCGCCTGAGAGATTTCGTCCTGGCAATAGGTGAGATGCAGCTGTGGCATCTCTGGAGCCAAAGTCAGGTTCTCCCGGCGCCGTCTAGCGCAGGAACGATTGGTTGCTCTTAATAGAATATTAGTCATCTGAAATCTCCACATGATAACGTCCTCTTTTGTTTCGACTCTGTCCTTCCACAACTACCCATCGAAGACTCCGCGCGGCTACTGCGCGGAAGTCTTGCTATTGTATATGAAATGAGCTGAGAAGGCAGCACGCCTATAACAACACCTTTCTGTAAAGCCCTTGTGTCGAATTTATACCCATCTTCAGCATCTCGAGCTCATACGCTCACTGTCTGAACAACGATGGCACCTGCATCTCCAGAGCCCGAGTCGATCCATGGCTCTTGGTGGCGTCGGGCCCTTACACTGATGGCTGTCAAGCTCTGCGAGCGCTGGCGCCCCCGTTGCGGAACCGTCCTCTTTCTCTCGAGCAGCCTCTGCGTGAAATACGGCTACTTTCAACACCTCTCTGAAGCAGCTACTATGCAATTCATAGCCAATCATACAAGTATTCCAGTGCCAAAAGTCTACTGTGCCTTCTCACGAAAGGGACGTACATTCATCGTCATGGAGAGGATAAACGGAGATTATATTGGAAACGCCTGGTTTCGGCGGTCAAAAGAGTCAAGAGAAGTCATATTGCAACAGATAAAGGGTTTGATTGCTGAGATGCGGAGCATTGCACCTCCCGCAGATGCAAGTGTTGCAAGTGTGACTGGTGGGACGCTTTACGACATTCGATTGCCAGACACTCCCGGTGGACGGGCACGTTTTGGACCTTTCAAAACGATTTTGGACTTCCATCGCTACCTAAGACGAGATATCGGGGCACATCCAGATCAACGCGCTGAAATTAACGAGCTTATCAAAATGCACGAGGAAACGTGGCCTGTTTGCTTCACGCATGCTGATCTGAGCAGCCTGAATATCCTTGCGAGAGGAAATGAAGTCGTAGGAATCGTTGACTGGGCTACCGCAGGATGGTATCCGTCGTATTGGGAATATACAACTGCATCGAACGTCAACCCGCAAAACGAGTTCTGGCGAGATGAGGTCGATAAATTCTTAGAGCCAAAGCCAAGAGAACTGGCTATGGACATGGTTCGTTTGAAGTACTTTGGTGATATTACGTGGGCTTGATAATCTGGCAATTATGCAATCAAGAGCTTTGCCATTCTGTTTATCATAAAACCGTCCTGCAATCGCCAGAGAGCTATGGTATCACCTCCTTTCCCGTTAGTAGGTCAAAGGTCGCAGCTCTGCGAGTGTCGAACTGACCCTCCCGCGCCTTTCCATCAAAGCGATGCTGAGCCTTCTTTTCTTCAACATATTTCATCACTGTGTCTCTCACGGTCTGCCAGTCAAGCTGAGAAGTTCCCACGGTTTTTCCCCCTGCCAGCTTCGCCAGTGCTTCCTTGACCCAAATAACGCAGTTCCACGCAGGATCGTTATTTCTAACTTGGATACTACGCATCACTCCTTTCAGACCTTCTGAATCGACCACCTTCCCAATCATCACACGTACTAGAAGCATATTCGTTGCTTCAAGGGAAGTGCTGCGCTCTTCAAAGACCCATTTATCCACCCGGTTCATGGCGTGATAGCGCACGCCTTGCGTGCCATCTTTCTCTTCTTTTGGGCCGAAAATGAAAGCCCAATGGTATCTATCAGCCTGGATTAGCATACGTCTGAGAACCTCTATGCTGTTATCACTCACGTATCTTCTTTACCAGCCATGGTTGGCTTGCCACCCCGAGCGTAGAGAGCAACATAAAGTCGGCCTTTATCAGAAGGCATCTCCGTGCAGCGGCTTCGGTTTGTGTTTGAGATCCGTGGGTGTATCTAAATACGAAACTTAAATTCCCGGGGGAAGTGTCTTGTCCTCTCAAAAGTGGCTACTCCAAGATCAATCATATGTCATGCTCGCTTGTCCAAGACTCGAGGGAAAGCATCATCAGTAATGATTACCTGCCCTTTGGGATTTGGTATAGGCAGCAGGAGGTTGAGCCAAGCAACAGTATTGTTGAAAATTAAAAAAGCAGCTAGCCGGGTACCAGGCAGCCAATTCAGGCTCCCACGTGCTGCGGCTCCTGCCCTGCCCCACAGTGCTCCCTCGGTGAGGAATGTGAAAGCCAAAGCAGGGTTACTAGCCTTCGAAAAGTCACCTTGCAGACTCAGACTCCTTCATTCTAAGTTGTCAGTTGGAAATGCCAACGGCTTGCAAAACCTAGTTGCGGTCTAATTGCATTGCATGCGGCGCCACAACTGACGGCAGGTGGAAAGGTGGGGGTTTCGGGGTCCAAGGTTGGGAAGTTTATTTCTAGAAGGTTCCATCTGACAGCCTTACAGAGACCTCCATCAGAAATAGCAGTAAGCCTAAGCCATCCGCATGGTATCCCCACCTGATGATGACTCGTTCCGTTCAACGGAGACGGTCCATGCGACACATTTTTCGACAGCGTCATAGATGTAATTGCATGCATTAGGGTATGGGGTGATAGAACAAGTTCCTATGGTTCTGTCTGGTCTTTATCCCCACGTCGCTGATTCATCTTTCCCAAAGCCTCCACCAGATCGACTGCCAAATCTCCAACCTCGCGGGCGGCCATGCGGAGAGCTTGGGCGAGTTGCGGAACTTGTGAGAATGATTTGATTGCTTCGATAAACACTAATTGCCTTGCCGCCTTGTTCGGGCCGGCATATATCTTTTGAATGCCATCGAAAAGATCGCTGGCTGACAAGGAGTGCAGTTGAGACCTGAGCCGTTGGAGGGCATACACTTCCAAATCCGGCATGCGAAGAGTGCGCGCGGCGAGAACTACGCTCGAGTGTTTCAGTAGATTTGGCTCGTTTTCTAGGCTTCACTGTCAATACTCTGCGAATCTTTGGAAGTTCGCGACCCACCTCTACCAGGCAGAAATTCCGGTGGCGATTCAGAATAGGTCTCTTTGTACATGTATTGAAAAGCCCTCCAAAATGAAGGTGCGTCCCAATCATTCACCCAAAAATCGAGTACCTCCGTCTCTGGTCTTTCCGTTAGAGCTTGATCTATAATGGGACTTCGATGTGCCAAAATTATTCGGTGCGCAGGGATTACGACTCTGCTCTTCCCAAGGTGGATGGAGACGTCGGCGTAGCTCGAATTATTGAAAAAGCTTCGTAGCAGTTAGTCATGCTTTCGTGAAGATCAAATTTACGACGGAACCGCATACTCCGAGAGACACAGATCGTGTTCAGATGTCTCACTCCGGTGTGTAAGTTCGGCAATTTTCAAACTTGTAACGAGCTTCGTGGTGTGATTTTGTTCTGCAGCTGCCATCTTCAGGAACTGTAACGACATCAATGAATTTCCGAGCCTTTAAGTAACCGTTTTCGTCAGATGCTATAGCTTCTAATTGTGACTCCATGGCTCCCTAGCCTTCTACTCTGTTTCCATAGTGTCCAATTCTGGCTCGCTGGCCCACATTTCCGACTCACTGGAGGGTCGTTTCTGGTCTCTCCCCGTGAGACTATATTTGGCCAATTCGAAAAATAAAGTTCTTGTCACCCATCATTTCTGGTACCCCCGTCCTCAACCCTGGTGCCCTGCAGTCATACCTTGTTCCAGTCTGTCTTTAGTTCTCCTCCTAATTTTCTCTCCATTTCGGATTGAAATAGTATGTCATCGAAGGTGGGTGGAAAAGATCAACCACGACCTTCTCTTTGACATCCTACCGTTGGTCTTTCTTCCATTTAGCCTTTTCATCCAGATCACGTGCTATCTCCTGGTCGAGCTCGGGTGACTTATAGCAGTAATCAAATTCATGTTTTCCGGGTCAAACGTATTCCCACATTTTATCCCATTCAACCGTTCCTTTCTGCTCATTTGCCTTTCCCTACTGCATGTGCTTCTGATTTCACCAGTCAGATAACATATCTCCTATTGTATCCACACCAACGACGTCCACGACTATATATCATCTACTCGCTTATCGCTTACTCCTACCCGTTCTACGCACGACCCTATTTTAACCAGGATCTTACGTTCGAGATTCACGATGTTGTCCGAGCTAAGAGACATTCTTGATTTACAAAGACGGCGGCTGGAGAAGATAGGAAAAGAACAGAAGGAGGTGTGAAGCCAAAATTGAGTTGGTTAGATCAACTACCCTACCTACTGTCATATATAGATCTGCTGAGTATTTGCCAAAAAAAAAAGTCCGAGCGAAGCTTCAATATATGCGAAGCGCCGACTCCAACGTTGCCCCAATGTAATCGCGTAGTCAACTCTCTACTACGCTAGAAGTCTTCTCTTCGGCTAGATTAGACTTATTCTTTAACGAATCGTCCGCCCTAGGCGTGGTCCCCGTTTTCACGCAGTTCAAGTCTTTAGATAGCAGGTTGATAGGTAATGGATACGATACTTTCTACGCATATGTTAGCTCCATTTCGAGTATTGGATCGATACGTACGATTTCCGAAAGACTGGGAGGCCACTGGTCGTGATCAATAGAGCGGTAAGTATAATACCTTCCATTCCTGCGGATGATCAGTGCAACGTCTGCCTGACATAGTCGCGCCAGCTGGTCGGCCTTCTTTATCAGGTTGGGTTTTCTACGAGTAAACTGTTGGGTCTTTGCTTTTGCTGCGTATGACATTGTTTTAGGTGCTTGCTTTCGTGGAGAAAAGACGAGGTAAAGTAAGTATTGATTGTAAGCATGAAATTCAAGGCGATTATGCTTACAAGAGAAAGTGCAGAAACTTATTTTAATCTAGAAGAATATGACTTGTCTATTTCTAGCTGCTCCAGTCCCTGGTCTATCCTCCATTCCTGGCTGCTCTGGTCCTTGCACCCATTACTGACCGCTCCAGTCTCAAATAATTCATCTACTCCGGATGCTCCTTTACTATAAGTCGCGCGGTCCATCATCCTCTGATATTTTTGGCGCAGAGAGATCCCACATAATGAATTCGCTCTCGTCAACTGCGCATTCGATACCTCCCTCTCGCTTCTTAAGGGGTCGGCATCAATCCTCGCATAGGTGATATCAGGTGGACGACGACCCATGAAAGTGGAAGTCGCCGTCGAACAATATTTCAGAGCGATCGAGATAAGAAACTCGCAAGAAAGAGACAGATGCCTGACCATCCTGACTATTCGATGGCATTGAGTGTTCAACAATGCGCGCTGGACGTGCAACAGCTATGCTTGAAAGACCTTGCGGTCGAAGAGAATCATCTTAAAGAGTTGGCGAGAATTCCTGGCGCAACCACAATAGATTTAGAAAAGAGCCGCAAGGAGGTAGAAAGGGTAGTCAGGGTGTTGCATTAATGGGAGCGAAAAGCCTGACAGCCACGGTGATAGATCTAGATCTCTGTTCTCGAGCTTCGCAGACATCGAATTATAGCAGATTCGTTCATGCACCGAATTCCGACTGAAAGTCTGAGGCGAGCGATTATTGGCTACGCGTTTGGAACTAGTGTATTAGTCTAACAACCGAGCTTCGACGGTGGCCCAATCGTGAAGCTCTCAAGTCGAGACCTACTACCACAATAAGTCACGCTGTCTCTAGAGTGGAATACCGACTTTCAATGATCTATGGGAACAAGAACGGGGGTGTGTCCACAGGACTGGCATACCTCGTCCAAGTAGGAAGGGACCGTATCTGTCATCATGTCTCATCGTTAGCATTTGCTTAAGGCGAGGCAAGTGGGCAGATGGACGATATGGGAAGGCTTCTTTGCAGCAGCCGCAGGGCTACCAGCCCTTAAGGGTTGTGCCAACCCTGGCCCTTACCCCCAGGACGCTCTTCTAAGCTTATTTCGTGATTCAGGCGATATTCACCATAAATAGCTACACGCCAAAAAAGGCAGCAGAAGTTGATGGTAGTCCTTTGCTCGTAGGTAAGGGATTTCCCGTCGCGTGAGAGAGGATGACACATTTTGCATAAGTCATTTATTGGTATGACCGTCGTAAAAATAGGTTGTAAATCATGTGATCGTAGTTTCTTCCTCGTGCGTGAGGAACTACCGTTACGTGAGCGAGGATGCTTTCCAGTCGTCAATTTTTCAAAGTACTGGCTTCTGTAGTACTACCTTTCACAGTACTGGGTTTCTGGTACTTACCCTTGCTTACCCTACGGAAGTCATATTCGGCTCCTCCAGTCTTGCTCCTTGACCGAGCCATTTCTGGGTCCTTTGAGACTTGTTGGTCCGTCTTGAACACAACTTGGATAGACCGAGCACGGACGGGTTTCCGAGCTAAGAGCGTCCTCCGAAAGAACCCGTTGGATGCGATCGTCGGATAAGTCTTGGGCAATAATGATTCGGACCACATCAGCGGCTTGGTATGGTTATGATGCTTACTACGAGGTCTTCTACATGATATTCTCTTCTTAGATATACTGCTTCAAGCCCAGCGCTACAGCTTTCAAGTCGACGTCGTCGCGTAGAGTACCATCATAAACGAGGCTTTCCGCTGCTGACCACAAAATTTCACACATCATCAGCGTGTTTGGGCGTGAGCAGTGAATATACGTAACGAAAGCCTTCCAAAAAGGATCGCTGTATTTTGTAGTATTGTATCTTGTATACCCGTCAGCAGTATTTCCATTGAGTGGGGAGTAGATCACATTTTCCTGGCGGTGGCAGGCCCACAGAGCAAGAGAAAGCCCAATCCCAGTCCGGGCATATTATTGCCATTGTCAGTACCGAAGCCATCAATAAGTATTGACCATCGTCGCCCATTCCGTAGGTCCTTCTGAAGGCCTTGCTTCGCACGCTTATAATCCTTCAGAGTTCGATCCGCGTAAATATAAGCGAGGTAGTCGGCATATGCTTTGCCACTGTTCCTCTCCCCTCGCCGCCGCGCGTCCTTCCTGCCCTTTTGCTTGGCCTGAGCTTCGGTAAAGAAGGCATTGTACCTATCCAGATTTCTTCTCTCTGCGATGGATCGACGCTATTAGTGTAAGTCGTCTTCAATATCCAAGTGTCGGAGGATGAGATGACACTGCAGTCGAAGAGCTCGTTCCGAGCTACCTTCCAAAGTCCATATGAGTACCTCACGTAACGGCATCGTATATATCCCCTCCATCGTCAAAGCCTGCCAATAGATTTCGAGGCAATCTAGAAGATCGCTCCGTAGTAGGCCTTGCACGACTGCTTCCATTCTTTCGTCATCGAAACTCCTTCTCTTCTGACGCGCAGCTGATTTTTCGCAAGGCCCTGGCGTGGTGCTTCTTGCGAGGGATAAAGGATTCGCAGGTGATGGTGCTGGACAAGGTGTGTCAACTTCAGTCAGTAAATCTATCGTTTGTAAGGATAGATCTTTAATTATGTCAGAAGGCGATGACGGCGTGGCCTGTGAAGGCTCGCTGGCATTATTGATGAAATCTTCGTTGACGAACTCTATCCAGGAGTCGTCGCGACTTGCGGCCTCTGGCTCAAAATCTACGGGCTCGATATTGGTAAGAGAGACCAAGACAGCTCTTACGGCTTCTTGCCCAACAGCATTTCTCAAGTTATCAATGACCGCAATGAGTCGCTCATGTATCCGTCGTGGCACTTCAAGCGCCATGTCAACACGGTGCTCGAGTTTGAGATAAGCCAGATTGGCGATTTGCGAACCTTGAGGTTGGGAAATCAATTTCTAGAAGGTTCCGTCTGACAGCCTTACGAGGCCTCGCTAAAACCAGCACTAGCTACCGGAAGCATACCTGAACGGCCATCTCCAGTTGATTACGCGTTTCATATCCGTTTCACATGGTGTGGAACTTGGGAGAGGCTCGTCACAGTCAGACTTTGGAGCTCCACTGCCAGCCTGCGAGACCGCACTAGCAACACCCACGATGTGTCTCCTGAGTGAATTGGACTAGCTGACGTTTCCTTATGTGTTTCCTTCGATATGGCCACCGTAAACTCCTGGGGCTCCTAGGTAATCTCAAAGCCTGGCTCCGAGGAGCCTCCTGCTCCTGGTGTTCTGCTCCGTGGAGCCTTCCGGTCCGGTGAGCAGGGGGCTCCAGGGAGCAGTTTTCTCCTGGGGAGCCAATGGCTTCCAGGCAGCTTCTTCCAGGAGATATTAGCTACTCGGAGAAGAGCGATCCATTGGCTCCCCTTCAAGCATCTACTTACTACCCCCCCCAGCTTTCATATTTGGCTCCTAAGCATCCACTTCTCGATCCCCCTCCTTACCGCCTCGCCAAACGAGTCCAATGGAGCCCCACGGTACCGTCTTTCACAGTACCTGCATTGACGGTACCTGCTTTCACGGTACCGTCTTTCATGGTGCCGGCTTGCACGGTGCCATCTTTTACGTTACTATCTTTTACGGTGCCTGCTTTCACGGTACAGTCTTTTCCGGTGCCTGTTTTCACGGTACAGTCTTTTCCGGTGCCTGTTTTCACAGTACATGCATTTACGGTGCGATCTTTCACAGTAATATAATGACAAATGCTGAATAAACTCCGAATGTTCAAGCAATATTTTATTATTTGCAAAATGGTATTATTTACCAATATTATTTCTGAAATCCCTACGGTATAGATAAGATATCCCAATCTCCTAATTTGGCCGCTCTTAGCGCGCAAAATATATAAGATACGAGGTATATTCCGAGAAGCTTTTAAAGCAGAAAGTTATATTTGTTTATATTAAAATATATCCCTAGATTAAAATCAATTAAGGATCTTACCTATTTTAGCTCTTATAAAGACTTGTACTATATTGCTGCCAGAAAGTCTTCTACTTTAAAATTATTTTTCTACCTATCTAAGTCTTTTAGCTTCGTAGACTAAACGTTTAAAATATATATTGTAAGTTTTATTAGCTCTATTATAATAGCTCTAAGGTTACAAACGTTATTACGCTCGCTGTCCGGATTCAACTGTCTTTTTTCGATAAAAGAATTGCTGATATTCGCTTGATATATCAGCAGCCGCCTACGCCCGATCTCCTTCTAAAACTTACTGATTTTTACCCTTCTGTTAAGGTCAAGTAGGATCGTACTGCAATTAAGTATATTATAAGCCAGACCAAGCTCTTCGTATATATAGAGGAGGCCGCTTATTACTTATTGTCTATAAGTATAATAAGCTCGAATCTGATCGACGTTAGCGCTTATTTCTCGGTATATTGCCGCGATCTGGAAGGCTTTTAGCAGACGATCTTACAAAATACCCGTTATATATTGTAACGATATATCTATTTGCTTATATACAAAAACAATATTACTATTTTCGACATATATATCTTTAATATTAATAATCTGATTACAAGTAGACGGCGGTACCTAATAGACAGAGCCCTCAGGTTTCCTTACCCGTTTAATAGCTACTCGCTTCCGACGGTCGGTATTATCGACCCTAATAACCGCAGGTCCAGCCTGCTTAATAATTATAAAATAGTAATAAGATCGATTGGGAAATATCCTGGCAAGCTTCTCGTCTTTCGGTATTTTTGGAACTATAATATCGTTCCCTTCGTAGTTGGGTTTAAGTAACGATAATTTTATAGGGTTACTTGTCTTTTTGCGGTTCTTGGGGACTGGAGGAGCAGACAATATTACCGAGGTATCCGGGTTAACGTGCCCTTTATTATCAGCCTTACTATTCTTGAGCCTCGGCTGAAAACCCCAGGTTTGGGTAATAGGCCTTCCGTTGCTAGATATTTTAGAGAACTTGAAAATAAAGTGGAAAATAGGAAAATTTAGGAAGTATTTTATAATATATCTTGCTTTGAGCTCTACAAGCCAAAATAGGATACTTGAACAATCAGAAATAAATATACGTTATTTATAAATCATTCCTTTGAAGTAAGTATGGTAACCCAGCTCCAATTATGGATGCAGAAGGTGCTGGTAATTCTGAATACTTATTTTGTCGGTACGAAGCTCTTGATATTTATTTGATTCCTATATAGTACGAAGATTCTAATCTAACAAGAGACTCTATCTAAAAGTTCAAATACTACGGGAATCTTTTAGGCCTCCAAAGGGAAGGCTACAGACGTTGTCGCCTCTCCGCGGGCTGGTATTCGAGTTCTACCAGTTCCGTACCTACTTGGAGACGTAGCCTGACCAGGTTCCGTACCTTATCGCGAATATTCTCGTTCGCAGAGATTATAAGGGATATTAGTTCGGAGCTCTCTCTAAGAGATTGCAAACAAACCTGTAATCAATATTTTCTCCTTTCTCTCGTCGGTTCCCGAACCAACTTGATTACGTAGCAGGCTAGGGAGTTCTATCTCTCCGCTGCAGTAGGCGACGCGTTAGTACTTTCCCAAATATTGAGGGTTTGGATCTAAGCGCGCATTGGCGAAGAAGATCGAAATACGTAACATCTAGTACGGCTTAGGTCAGCCTAAGCCTCGCGGACTCCGAGGACCCGTTTACTTATATAGCCATGGTCCAAGGTATCCTCCTTCAGCGCCCTGTTAAGCAGATTGTTTGCCGGGTACTTATTACCTATTAAAGTCAGAGGATATCGGCGCCAAAGGGATAAAAGGTAGGCAAACCGAGATTTTGTAACTGCTATACCAAATAGATATTACGCGTCCGTACTTCAGTACGGTTGAACCCTTATATCAATTCCTTCAATAACGGCAGCTATACTGCAATACCAAAGCCGCTAACAATTATTACTATTTTACTATAGTCGCCAGCAGGAGCGGTCGAGTCGTAAGGTCTACTAACAAACGTAATCCGGAAATCGGACGATTCGGGCTAACTTGGATAATTCCTGGCGAAGCTAAAGGCCTTCCTTTCGAATTCGTCGTACAGCTCTATACGTAATTTATTATCGTCCTGATAGTTATCGGCGCCGTCTAGGAGTCTTCGTGTAAAGCTGCTCCGTAGCTCTATCAAGACCTCGAGGGAGGCCGGCTGTCCGTCTCTCTACGATACGATAGTAAAAGGGTAGCTCTGCAGGGAAGCAAAAGGATCAATTAATAAAATCTATATATTGACGTACTGTCCGGCCTTGACCTTCCAGGGTCTAGCAGGGAAGATAGTTATCCGGACGGCGTAATTGTACCTCGCAATCAAGGCTCGCAAGCAGCTATGACCGACAGTGATATTTCGATATAGAATAGTAAGATACTCTAAAACGAACGTAGCTGCAAATATACAGCTAGAGGTAAGAAAATAAATACAGGGAAGCTTCGACTGAGAAGGAATATATCTCCAAAGGGCGTAAGCAATAACGACCGCTAATACCTGGTAATAACGAAGGAAGACTTTATACGATAGCAGCCGAAAGAAGTACGGCGATAGGAGGAGCAACGAGGCCATATATACGATTGCCTAAGGAAAATCAGCAAAGTATTCTTATTGGACGTAGCAACGCTTACGATTAGTCCAAATATCTGCTATAACTCGCCTACTTTGCAGCTTGGCTTGCTGGTCGTATAAATCAGAATATAAATTAACCCAAAAAGAACAAATATAGTCCCTGTAGATACGTAGAAGAGACGGTATATAGCTAATAAAACGCCTAATATATCGCAAATAAAGCTGAGGTAAAATCCAAAGTAAGCTGATATTATATTGATTAGCGATATATAGCCTGCTCGAACGCTCGCTTCCTTTACAGTTAATACCCTGAAACTAGTATTGAAGATATTAGCAACGAAGTAGACCAACTAGAGCGATACCTGCGCGAAAGTCTACAGTCCAAAGAAGCGGTATCGCCCTACGAGCGTAAGGAGCAGGAAATACTTCCGTATTAGCGTCCGATAAGGCCTGAGGAACCGGGTCAAATAAATTGTAGAATAGATAAAGAGCAACAGAACGATACTACCGCCTGCGGCAATAATATAGGTCAGAGGTACGTCTATCTCTGCTTAGGAAAGTCGACGATACTGACGACGTCAGGGTGGAATAAACGAGTTCGTCCCAAAACTAACAACACCTGGTTTAATTTATAATGCCTCTCTCTTCAATTTTGGAATCTACTGGAGACAGATGGCCGGACACCGGGCCAGTTATAAAGGAACCAGTATTGCATAAGGGTATCCAAACCTGGAGAGCATCCGAAACTAGAGGGCATCCAAACCTGGACGAGGGACAGCCGTTTCTGGAGCCCACAATGCGAAACTAAAAATAGACACAGGACCAAAGTATACCTAAGAGTGGAGTGGAGGAATAGGAGGAATCAAGACTGCAATGGCTTTGGGTGCGTCCCCTGTGGATGCTATCGGCTCCCCATATGGCTCGCTTTATCGTCCGACTGATAGCTATTCGTAAGTGCCTTCGAACTTGAACGTATTCCAAAACCTGTATATAATCTATTATGGAAAATCTGTTATCTAACGACCTGCAGATCTTTCGAGAGAAAAGCCGAATATTTTGCGGTTCGGTCAAGATACCCCTCGATAAAATCTATTATAAAGAGTTTCTTAATAATCCGCGTCAATTCAACAAGAAGGACGTTACAATACTGCTCGACTTCTTTCGCTCGGAGGGTAACTTGCGCTTGGATCCTGAATACTATGTTCCTACGCTGATATCTCGGTCTGCGGGGCCCCGAGGCCTCTACCCAGGAGGGGAGCCGCTACGCTTTAATCCCGAGTATCCTATAGTCTGCCTGTACGGAAGATACCGCTTAAAAATAACGCAGAAATTTTTTACGGGAGACGAGAACAGATAATAGGTAGTAAATCTTTATTCTAGAGGTAAGAGAATTGACCTTCCTTAGAGGAGATATTTGTTAATAGAAGTCAGACCTCAGCCCCCAGGTCAAGGACGTCCTGCGAGGATACGCGGCAAACTCTATAAAATATTATAATAATAATATCGTCCGTCAAATTCGGATCTCTATAATAGGTAGCAATATTACGAGGAGGCAGAAATAGCTCGCCAGGCTTTCGAAAAATATACAGAGATACCTTCTACGGTTGGAAGTATTCCCCGAAAGGTTCGTAGAGAGCTTAGACGCGCTAATCCCGTTCGCAGGTCTATAACCAGTATTATAGCCGGGAACTTTTACGCGACTTCTGGATTTATACTACCCTGAGGTACGAGCGTTATCTCTATATTATATTGTTTTCTAACAAACGATACAAGGAAATAACCCGCTACTTGCGTCGAGTAAAGAATACGTAGATATAGATCGTTGGGGTCGAAGAGGCAGACCAGCTGCGATTCGATATTAATACGGTTGTAACCTTACAAGGCTGTTGTCCGTTGTAATTATCGGAAGACCGCGCTTATATTTAAATTAGAATGCTTGCTAGCGATATCCTCCTGGCGGTTATAGCTAATAATCAACAATTACGGATCTTCGACCGTATTTGCTTGATAGAGTATATAATCCTATTTATCTATACCTTTCTCGAAGATACGAAATACCTTGAGCCTCCTATAAGAATTCTGAAGGAACTATTACCAGGTAAATATAAAGGCTTTATATCTCAATATTTTAGCGCCCTTTATAGCGGACAGACAAAGGTAAAGGTATAAACAAATAAATATACCTTTGAGGATCGAACGTCGCCTTCCGGTCGTTTTTTATAGTTATCGTATCGTCAACTCTGGCTCTTTGCCCTCCGCTATTTTCCTATTATAAACGGCCAATCGCCGCGGAGAGACAAGACGAAGCAGAGCGCTTTGCGCGAAGGGCGGCAGCCGCGACGATAGTACGAGCTCTGGTTACTAATGTCAGAGAATAACTACCAACGAATCCGTTGTCTATACCGCGATCGGACAGCAGCCGACGCCAAGGCTATCGAGGATTGCGTACGGAATATCCTGCCTTCTAAGTATTATACGATTAACCCGGACCGGATACGTTAATTAGTACTTCTCAATTGTCAATTCTTTAGCGACGTACCGTACTTCAAAAAGGAGCTGGTTGCTCCGGTATTGACCTCGGATTATAAAAGTTATAGATCGGATATTTCTGATCGATACGGTAGGCTATAGGAGCGTTCTTTCCAAGCAAACAAGGAAAGTCTCTTTCTTAAATATATCTACTCGACTTCCTATAGCACCGTCCCCAAACATTATCTGATATCCTTTACTGTCAAACGAGATTCCTTCCGTACTTTCTTCGGTTCGGAAAAAGACGACCTGGACCAACAACCGTTATTCGAGGCTTTTCAAGATAGCTACCGCAGGTACCAGGAGGAAAATATTTATATATCCGATTTCGAAACGCAGCCGGCGGGCCATTACCTTTTATCGACGTTGGATGTACCCGATACAGGCGAAGACGCGGTTCAAGAGCAAGGTTATAATAGTAGGCTGAATCATAATAATACCGTTGGACCGATTCCCTCTCCGCGGGGATCGACGCTATTACCGGCCGTATTAGTCTCGCCAGTCTTACCAGTAGGAAGCACGCAAACATCTCTTATCCCTTACGTACCGCCTTCGGGTACCGCCCAACCCCGGTCGCCTATATATATGTTTAGGCAGCAAGTCGGGGAGGAAGCTATCTCCTTGGTACAGGCTTTACGCTTTATCTTTAGCAAACGAAGGAGTATTAAGGAGGGCACGTTCGCGGTACTCTCGCCCACCAGAAATAGTAGGTTTCGCAAGCGCTATACTGATTCTCGCGATAAGCTCTCTATAACTACTGCCCTGCAGCTACCGTCCGTCTCCCGCTTTATCGCGCGGGATAATAGCAAGCGACTGAAGTTGATAGTACCGATTACTATCCTCGAAGAAGCCCGTACAGAGCGACTGCAGGCAGTGATTGCAGTCTCGCAATATAATATATAGGAATTGATATATCGGTTTGAGAATTACGAAGATCCTAAGGAGGAATTATAAAGTTTGAGAAAATACAGGTATTGCGTATACAATTTTGGCAGACAGTAATAACACGGCTTGGTTGCTATATATCTATCTCCAATAGAATTGACAAAGTAGGACAAATATTTACTCCTATTTCTATTTTTGTTTTTTTCGTCTCTCTATAAAAGTGCTTTAGTCTTAATATTGCAGCGCCCGTATTGCCTTTTCTATATTTATTACTATTACGTCAAAATTTATTTTATATAGGTCCGGGTCCTCTATTAGCCCTTTTATATAATTTTCTTTAATAGCAAGCTTTCCCAATATTATTCCCTGTACCTGTAGTAGGTATTCTTTTATATTTAATACTTTCGAGATCTCCGGGTTCAAAGCAGATAGTTCGTCGAGGCGTTCGCGCCGCTTCGCCCAATTCTGGAGGCGGAGCTCCCTTCCTTTTTGAATTTCCTTATATTAAGTAGCCTGCCATTTTCTTCGGGGATAGTTTGTCTTTCTGTATTCTGTCGCGGGTCTCGGTCCTCTACTTGCGTTAAGCCCAAGATTCGGGCGGAGCGGGGTGTCTGCAAACACATTGAGCCAAGTCAGATGGTGAGTGTCAGAATAAGGGATGACCGGGTCTGTATGTGGTAACGGCTCATTTGGGGGGATCTTGAATGCATCCGAGAGCGTGGAGAATACAGAAATTTGCTAATGCAAAACCAAATGCCGAGATTGGCAGCGAGGGGCCCGACAGAGGACACGTGGTGCGCTAGACAGTTAGAGCGGGCTGGGGTAGCTCAGAATATTGACCTATCACATGACAATACCCGATGAACCGATGGAAGCAAATAGAATACCAAAAGTAAATAAATCCCAGATCCTTGTAAATTCTTTCTTCTGTGAAATTTCAAGATTTCCTAGAAATTCGACCACACCGATATTTTTCATCATCAATGCAGCCTTCTACGCAGGGTCCGAGACTCTCAGCGCCAGTGCTACTCGCTACTGAACATGATACTACCGGAACTGATTCGAGTCGCTGAGCAGCACAGCAAGCTGCTTTCCAGATACGCCCTAGCAGACCCAGATGGTGACGTCGATGCCCTAGAGAAATTAAGCAGTATCTGTTCGGCAAATTTGGCGACTGTCGAAACCATATGCAAAAAGCATACAGAGTTATTCGAGCGTGATTGCAGGCCTATTCTAGACAAAGCGAAAACGGTGTCGGGAAAGCTTTCGCAAGGCTAATTCCGATTGGTATCGTCATTCAGGAAATCGTTTGAAGCTATCTATGTCAGCATTCCAGCTAGAGAATCAGAGGCTCCGGGCCAGCGCTTGCAAAAGAGCAGACAGCTCGAAAGAGCTCTCAAGATTCAAGAATTGGGGTGCGCTACAGCTATGGTGTTGGCCGGTGCTTTGACCACCTCCGACTGGGCTCAAAGACTTTCGGCAACCAAGCTATCATATGTTCTGAGGAATGTGTCGACGCGGCGGCAGGAGTGTTTGCCAGCGCTGCTTAAGATACTTGAGAATTGGGAGAATGAACGACCTCTGGTGGATTGCGCTGCTTTCAGAAAGAGTATCGCAGGTGAGGACTGTTACACCTATCAGCAGCCGGGCAAAATTGACCTTTCCAGCATTGCACTCGACTTCGAATGGAATTATGGCCAGTGAGCCTGACTTGCCTGTGGCAGGCATAATTCAAAGTGAGTGGGAAAGCATAACCCCTCTGGCTCCGCCCAGCTCACATGCCTCAGACTTCCAACAGGTTTCAGTCATTCATTATGGATTCTCGAATATACCATTTGATAAGATTCCACTAATATACATCGGAGGGAGCTCGAGCGCAAATTGAGAAAATTAGAATGGATTAAACTTGTGAAAAAGATATTTAATAAATACGCTATCGGGACCAAAGACTGGACCATCTTATCACCCTGAATAATATTTTAGAAAACAGACTTGTTCGCGGCGCTTTTATAAGCTGCGTTATTGGTAAAGTATTAAGAGAATCCTATAATACAGGACTATCCAGGCGAATATACAGGTTGGTCCGTAGCAAGCAGAATTAAAATAACGGTATTATAGGCATTATAGCACCGGTAGAGTTTTACCAGATCGCGATAGATATTGGCTGCGCAGGACGCAAGCTCGTTATCGCCTAAGGCGAGCTAAACGATCGAAGCTCGTATAATAAATCGCTCTCGAGCTCTCAAGCAAGATTCAAAGGAATTCTGGAAGTCGGAGGGGTATCCGATAGGCTTTCTTAAGCAAACGATCTTTTCGATAATATAATTACAAGCTTCGGCGTATTCAATAAACCGGTCGATATAATCGCGCGTAACGAGGATTTCCCAGAGGTTTGTCGCGAATAGAAATATAGCGAGGATACAGTAGCCTTGGTATAATTAATATTATCGAAGGTTCGACTTTAATTTGCTAACGTTTAATACGTCGGTAGTCCGCAAGTAGACAAACCGGTAATTACTATATACCCGATTAAGCTGGTCAGCAGACGTATTCTTAGTTAATATTTTTCGCTATAAGAAGGCGCTTTTTGAATAACTTATTGATATTTTGGGGTATAATCGATAATTTATAATAATAGATTTGGAGTTCAGTAGCAAAATCCGCATAAGAATCGGCTGCTATTAGCCTACGGTAAGGATAATAAGAACAAAGCATTCCCCTTCTATAGCTAATCGGGATCGGAGCCAAAAGAGAATCGGCGGAGGTACAAGCCTACCTTTAATATATATAGGGATAGAATCCGCAAAGATAGCCAGAGATACGGAGACCGATATAGAAGAGGTATTCAATACCTAATTGTCTTTACAGGGTACTGTACTAGCAGTATCTATAGAAACCTTGGAAGCGGCTGAATCCAAAGTATCTGCCTTGGTTCCATTGTTTATATAGGAAGCGTAGACACGTAACGGGAACGCATAAAAAGTATTTGGCGTATAATCCGTGGCGTCAGAGATAACAGAGACTTCGCAGGTCGTCTTAGAAGCTGGGGGATCCGAAGTAACGTCTTCGATAGTAACGTTTACCTCGTAGGTACGAGTAATCGCTTCTGAGATATCTGACTATCGCCAATCGTAAAGGGACTAAGAATATCTGGCTGGTTGTTCGGGTTTGCGATACAGAAGCTATAAATAGTATAATTTAGTTCTATTTGGTTGCAAGCTGCAGGAGTACTTACGAGTAAATAAAAAGGCATCCTATATAAATAAGCGTCCGAAACAAAGCAACAACGCAAGTAAGAGCGAATTGAAGGGCAGCTATACAACGCAGCCTTATATATAAATACGAAGCTTATCAAGCTTGTATTGCAGAGCCGTATTCGCTGATATACCACAGCTAACTGCTTGCCTGGCTTGACAAGAAAGGGGAAGACGCCGGGATGGTCATCCCGGGCGGGTATGTACGCGGAGCAGGTATATATAAAGTAGTCGCGGTAGAGAAATAAATAGCCTTTACTGGCTCAAAATGTAGCCCCTCTCCAAATTGAAATCCCATCCTCTGATCCCCGACGCACACCCGCTCCATAGATATGAAGATCCTGTATACTTTAGTGTCCACGTATACCCGCTCGGTCGATCTGTGCTCCACAACGCTATAGTGGGCTTGCGTTATCTCTCGTATTGCTTATCAATTTAAATAGGCCGTTGACCAAGTCGGGCATTTCTCTTCCGAGAATATTTGCATAACCATCGAAAATTCTCGAATCATCTGAAGGTCATCTTTCGTATCGATTCTCGTAACTGGTTTACAATAGGTGTTACGCGAACGGTCTTGGAGCACGGTAGCGGCGATCAGCCAAAGAAAGGGGATAAAATTACTATCGAATATACCGGCTTCCTTTATAATAAAGTAATATACTGTCGCGGCCAATAGTAAGTTTCGGTCCGCTATTCTTAAAGACAGGAGTTGCTAATATTATATACTAAACAGCTTTAATTTATCCGGAAATCGAAGATATTATTTCAAAACAATTATCGGGGTCGGTAAAGTAATCAAAGGTCCGGTAGATTATTAAAGGTATAAAATATAACCTTAAGAATACTCAATTCTGACTTACAGTAAAGGCTGGGACGAAAATATTATAAAAATAAGGTTAGGCGAAAGGAGTATTTTAAAAATCTTTAAATACAAACTTCTTCGATTCGAGACCTAAGACCTCTTCAACAAAAAATACCAAATATTAATTTATATAAAATAGTAATTATACTTATAAACCAAAATAAGCTATACCGAAATTAAGATATTATAAAACTAATTATCCTTATATTATATTTAGCTTAGGCTGATTAATAACTGTTGTTTACAAGTAGTTTTCCGGGACTTATCCCTCCAGATTTATTATTAGAGTTGTAAGTTATATAATCTATATCGAAGCTTTTCCAACTGCAAAAAATTGATATATAGTATATTTCAGTAATATTTAGCTCTACGATATCAATAGCGTAATAACTAAGGCTGCTCTAAAGGATAAGGGTACACAAGTACTGGCGTAACTGGATACGACCGTAACAACGGTAGATACCTCTGATCAGCCAAAGAAGATCTATATATAGTCTGTCAGCATCGATCTTGCAGGAACGTTGGATTTTTGCTTTGTAGAGTAAGGTTTAGAAGACTTCGTAAATATGTGAGATTGAGGTAGCCGCGAAGTTGACTTGCTGACGCTTTATCTTTATCCAATCTATTGTCGTCCATCGTGTTACCTCTTTTCTGGTCCTTCTGCTCTATTGCCGTTTTATCCTCCGTGATTTCTGAAGCATGTCGTGGTGTCCCTTGTGATTAGCCTTTACTTTTACAATACAGACGTTGTCGTCCTCCGCAGATTCGTCCGGCCTGCTCCCGCCCGACTCCGGGTTATTTGACCAATCACCCACCCTCGGCACAACCTTAATTCTCGTGCGCGAAAAGGGAAGTTGAGCACCTCGTGATGCTTATCTACTCAATTAGAACTACGACAGTACCGCATTCGTCCTTGTCGCGCCGTCAGACTTCAGCCGTCGCTCTTGAATCGTGAGGGAAAAGACCGACGAGTGCCCCGTTGCGAGCGAGAAACCACGCCGAAGTCGAGGAAGCAGAGTCAATACCACCATGGCCCTTCGAGGTCGAGCGATAAATACCGCAACGGCTGATGCAGCTCGCCAAAGTTTGGCGGAACAGATCCAACATATAGGGACAGAGGAACTCAAGAAGAGGGCGCTGAATAGTCTTCTCAAACTCGATCAGACGGAACAGACAAAAGCTGCCCAGGCGGAATTCGAACGGGCCCGTCAACACGACCGGAGTCACGATTCATCAGCTGATACGCTGTACAGGGTTTCGATCGGAAATTTATCGAGCGACTTGGGATACGAAGGGAGAAGATCGAGGTAGTATAGGCGGAGCATCCGGTGCGTTACAAAGACGTCAGTGCACGGCCTTATACCCTCGACACGACAAACGTCGAGTATATGATTGGTATGATTGCCCTCGGCAGTCATAAAGACCTACCAGCGCTAGGTCCGGATTTTGCCGCGCAAGAACCCTTGGAGAGTGGATGGGTGTTCTATTGGGATGGAAGTACCAGGGTGAGATATAGTGGTTCTGGCAAGAGCTTCGCCTTGCCTCTGTCATTTAAAAAGTGATGTTCCACGTCTCATCTTGCCTTGCAAACGGGCAATTATCTTCGAGATTATGCTACGATATGTACATAGAGATTTCAGCGGTTGAGATCACTAGCATGCAAAGACAGGGAGCTCTCGATACACTGAGGGCTAGAAACTGCCAAGATAGGGAAATTATGGGGAAACGCCACTTCATCCAAAGGCACCTTTTTGCTGCGTGAGTACTTTCGCTGTTGACGATGGGGGTCAAATCCGCTCCACCGCATGGTCAAAAGGCTACAATGCCACCGGATGGTCTAGCACGACTCACAGGCATCATTAGACCATTTAGGGGTTATTCGGGAATATGAGCATTTCTTCGCCGGGGGTTTGCTCCTATCTACATAAGGAATGATCTACTAGTTGCAGGGTATCTTATGGCTTCACAACTCTGGTTTTACTAAACGTCAACTAGTATAGCTAATAAACCAACGGATTGGTAATTCACCCTTCTCCAAACTACAGCGGCTTCACTGGTCTTATTCCGCCCAATTCGGACTTGGTCTTGTGAGTGCAACTCATTTCTTACTTTTTAAGGCCCGCCCTGTACAATGCTTGTTCGCCAAAGTGATACAAGGAATGTAACCCCACCTAGCTTGATATTGTTCTCCGCAAATACTGTGCATACATCTAATATACTGACAGTGGAGTTGCTTCACCCGCTGGAGGCGCCTCAGACATTGTAGGCCAAGGCCAACTAAGTTGATTGGGAAGACGGCATTGACAGGACGACCTTCTGACTCTGCTTTGGAAGATAGATGCCCGATCATAGTGGCCAGTCATAGCAGCCAGTATAAATCAAGATTTCAAACAACCTTCTCTGTTCTGATTCGTCCAGCTTCCCCGCTCAGCGATGACTAAGCATTCTCGGATACAACCATTTTCGTCCATTCGGGATAGATTGTACTATAATTTCGTCGCAGCCCTGAAGGTGAAGTATAGATATCACCAATACTATATAGCTATACGCAAAGTATTTTATACTACTTAAATCAGACCCTCCAGTATTTAACGACTTTATATACGGACTGGGAATTTTAGGCTATCTTACTTTTACTAATATATAATCAATCGATAATCCCGTCCAACTCAGCTCTATATTACGTCTGGTATACGCCCTTATTCTCGTCCTGCCTATATATGCAGAATATAAACGATATCGATAGTCCTCTAGGGGACCGGGTAATACTACAGGAGAAATAAAGGGAGAAGAAATAATTTGGATTCGATAGACGATTGACAATACTTGCGGCCTCTATGCTATCTTATATGCAACCTGTAACCCGGAAACAAGAAAATTTATAAATATATAGAATATCGCTATAAGGGAGCTTTTGTACTAACTATATATAGCTAATTAGTCCCCGATTCCCTCCTAAGCAAACTCGCGGTATCCTCAAATAGCGAGCAAGAGGCTTTGCTTGAAAGTTCGACAGACTTTGAGACAATTTACTGGAAAACTGTACTTTATAATAATACGGCCCCTCTACCGGCTGAAGAAGAAATTGATTTATATTATATATACTTTATCAAGTCTCTGAATAGCTTGGTTTATAAGATAGACAATAACGCAAATAGACCAGTCAAAACAAATATTATATTAGGAGAGGATCAGGATTTGCTGGAATTATTAATATTCGAGTATATAAAACGCTATATTGCTAGAAGCGAAGGAGATATATATTTTAGCCTCCTCGCGCTTGTATATAATACCAGCAATTTATATTAGATATATTGGACCCGGCCGTATCCCCTAATACCTGCCTTGATATTCTATATTATTATAAATATCAAATATGCTTTCGCCTATAAACGTCCGAGCCTGCTAATTTAAAAAAACTTTAACTATATTGCTTAAGCAAATCCGTAATATTAAACAGGTTCCAGGATACTGCGATATATAGTAAAGTCTAGCCCTTATAGTCTGTCCTATTAGGGTCGATGCCGGCTTGAAGGAGCAGTCGGACAGTATTGACAATATCCGTATCTATTTAGGCTGAATAAGACCCTGCGATTACTAGATAGATAAGCGGCGAAGAACCGTTATCTTTGATTAGGCGAAGCTAATTTAAATTGGCTTTAAATCGCAGGAGAAGCTCAACAGCAGTTGAAAGCCTATATTCTGCGGCCTATATAGATAGAGTCCTGCCTAATATATCTGGTATATCGACCGCAATCTTGAGCTCCTCTTAGGTAAAAAAGCTAAAATAATTAGCTATTAAGCTATATTTTGAATCGATATTGAGAAGTACTTTATATAGTTGGGTAAAGCCTTAACAGTTTCCCTCTATAACAGATTATTCTCAAGACTGTACTAGAATCTTGTATACAGCAATAATTAAAGCTTTATTAAACAGATAAGAAAGATTCCGATTATTGCTTTTGAAAATTGTATAATATATTAGAGCTCGCCCAAAAAGCCTTTCCGGGTTTTAATCGACTTCCTTTCTAACAGCAGCGCTTATAGCGGCGTATTTATTATTTATATCCTACGTTTCCCTCAATACTATTATATAATAAGATAGAGCTTAAGAAAAAAGTCGACTTTAAATACTGTATATCCTCAAGATCCTATTGCTTACTAATCAGGTTTAGCCAGAATAAACCCCGATTGGTTTCTTCAGACAGAGTTGGCGGAGTTGGCTCCTATGGCTTAAAATGCCATTTTGCGATTGCATCAGCAGTACTAGCTATAATGCTTTATATTCTTGAGGTTTTTGGGGTCTTGCCCTCTAAAGCGGCGACGTCGTCTACTTCCTATATTACGGCCGTTGTTGCTTACCCAGTTATTATAGATTTAACTGTATATATCTTCTCTCCGATAGTTCCTCCTTCTACCTATAAATTAGACCCGCGTATATAATACCGCGTAGAGAAAGATCTATATTTATATATATCTTAGCAGCGTATATAGTTGTATATAGCGCTAGCGAATAAGGAAGAGCTTATAATTAAAGACCTACTGGTTATAAATATTAAAGTTGGTAAGCCTAACCTAAGCTTAGATTATTTATAGGAGAATCGACCTAGCAGAATTTAGGTATTAAAAAGCAAGTTCTCTAGCAAGATTAATTAGGCTATAATAAAGGTAGACGTTCTCTTTAATATAAATATTATTGATTTACGATTATAATAGATTTTTATATAATTATCGTTTTAATTTAATACCTAATTAAAGGTATCGGTTGCAAGATTAAGCGTACTCCGTAGTAGGGTCAAGCTGAGACTAGATACTTAAGCGGCTTTAAAAGTCAAGGAGGATAACAAATTTAAAATTATCTAAATCTCTAATATATATATAATTACTAATATCGGGGATTGCAAAGATATTATTAATACTTATAGGAATTATCTACCAGAGAGCGAGGCTAACCTATTTACGATATAATTTATTAAAAAGATCTTGGATATTAAGAAAACAGACTTTATAATTCTCGCTAGAGATTAGTTGTATTACGATATCCCCAATAGCCAATCTGCTCTTTTTAAAATAATCGCCCTTATTATCGAGCGTTTAATTCTATTTGCAGCTATCTTTAGCAATTATAATAATAAGGGTATTTATATATTATTATGTAAATAATTTCTTTTATAAAATAGCTAATATATAGAGCTAACGGTCGATAATATACTCGGAGTTGTTATACTTTTGCAAATAATATAGACTGCTTTGCTCTACAAGATAGTTATATAATCTTATAAGCTATATCTTGGCAATAATAGCTATATATTTTTTACTAATTAAATTATAAGCGTAGTATAAATATTAATATTTGAAAATTTGCCTTTTAGCCTCTGTAAATCAGGCTTAGAGCAAATCGACGGTATAAGCAACTTCTATTTTCAAGTCTTAGCTCCCGCCCTGTTATAGCTCCCGTTATCAACTTTATATTTCCTGGATTTGTATAGTTAAATACCAAACTTGATATATAATCCCGATTACAACCTTATTAAACAAAGTCAAATTAATTAATTCGTAAACGCTTCCCAAGTATAATAAAGTATATATAAGAAGAATAATAACGATAACCGCTTTTATCTATTTTTGGTTTTCTTATATATCCCTCTTCCTAAGTTCGGATACTACTGTTTTAATATATATAACGGCTACTAAAGAGAACCGACTAAAAGCCTTAATTTTAATTCCTATTTCTACGATACTTTGGTTAAAGGAGGTATATTAATATTAGACTATAGGTATAATTATATAAATAACTTTTATATTCTACTTTTATAACAAATATAATAGGATAGCAACAAAACCCCTTAGCCTAGCCCTTGGCTATACTATAGAAATAGCAGTAAATTTGGGGGATATTATTTATTTAGCGGAAAATATTTTTACCGACAAATATAGGTTTAGGAACTCAATATAAATACCAGAAGCTTAAAGACTTAGAAACAGGTCGAATATATTATAAATAGAGTTAATAAGCTAGTATTTATAGAAAGTAAAGCGGTAATTAATACTTTTAGAAAAGAAAATAAAGGCAAACGCTATATAATCAGTTAAAGCTAATATTATTACAAAAAATATAAAGAGACTACTAAGTAGCTATAAAACTCTTTATTATACCCGGGTAATCTAATAATTTTATATATAAAAGAGTTGTTAATTTAAACGATTATAGTTAATTAATCCTAATTACGAGATTGGCAGCCTTTTATTTGATTTTCGAAAAAGCGAAGGAAAAAAATAATATATATAAGGAAATATATTTTAGAGTACGCCTTACCTTTAGTACCGCTTTCTTAGTTACCTAAGTAAATTGATAGAAACTAAATACAAATATATAACTATTTATAAGAATTAATTTAGTCGTTAGCTTACTGAATCAGTTCCTTCCGGTAGGGTATATATATTTCAGGCTTTTCCGATATTATTTTAATAAAGCAAACCTTATATTTTATCAAACTGCTCGTCAATTTTATCCTTCCCTATTAACCCTCCTATTTCTCCCTGTAGTATATTGGCGTCCTCCTCCTAGCCCTAATCTCGAAGCCAACCCTTTAAAATATTTATAAATTCAAGGATTTAAGAATATTATATTCCTTACTGATTTACAATTATTTGTATTGCCTTTCGTATAATCCGCTTTGCTATTAGAGTTTTCTTTTAATTAAATTAATTATAAAAAACGATTTTTATATATTCTATCTTCTGGGCAATTCTCTTAATATATATCTTATTTGGTTAAAGTAATAAAAAGACTTCTAGCGCTATCTTCTCTGCTTCGTTATAACGTCGCTATCTATTTAAATTATATATTAGGTTGAGTATTACCTATAAGGTCGGGACTTTAAAAATATTATCGAATTAAATAAGAAGATTTCGAAGAAGCCGTTCTTCTTTAAGATATTCTTTAAACTTATATATATACTTTATATAATCGAAACAAATAAATATAGCAAATCGATTAGACGCTCCGAATTCGCTTTCAAAAGTATTAATAATATATTTCCAAATTTGTATTATAATTAAGTTAAGAGGCTCCGAGTCAAGTTTTTTAAAAAGTCGATATATTTGACCCTAAGGATACCTTCCTTTAATAATTTTTTTAAATATTTTTTTAATAAAGTTACAGAGAATAGAAGCAACTTTAGGGAGCCCGGTTTATATAAAATAGATAAATATTTTAAGAAAGCAGGCTAAGGTTCGAGGATACCTAGCTTAAAGGATTTGTTCGATAAGAATAAAAGCTTTGGAAAATACGTAGCGAAACTCGATATATAATTTCTTTCCTTTAAATATTATAATAATAAAACAGTATAAATCGAATTCGTTATATAAGTTATTATATAACTCGGCGCTATTTGGATTAAAGAAGGTCTTATAATTATCGAAAATTATATTTTAATAAGAGTCTTCGAAATATATTTTAATATTATAATATAATTCCTTAATAACCAACAGAACCTAGGGTAGAGACGGTAAATATATTACTTTTGAGCGGTTAAAGAAGAATCCTTGGATATTATTATAATTAGGAATAGAAACAAACTCGTTGTCTGCGAATAGGGTTACAGATATCGATATTATAGAGATAAATCGAGCGTCTTTAATAAAATAGGGTACGAATTCTTTACTCTGCTGTTATCTCTCTCGTATTAATAGCCTCGATAATATTCCTTATTCCGATTGATTGGTTCTAAGCTATAAATTATATAATTAGTTCAGATCTTGCGCGCTCGTTATAAGCTGCTCGATTATTTTATAATTGATATAATTCAATATTAAAGACTATTGGCTCTCCGTTATCGATAATATCGAAGCGAAGCTATCGCTCTGGAACGAAGATAATCTTATATCGTATATTAGAAAATAACTATTAGTAGCTTGTTCCTCTCCGGCGCGTAATCGGGGTATAAGAAAATATAATTTTTATATAAGCCCTATTTCTGGTCTCTGCCGCTTCCTCGGCAATATCTCTGCTATTGATTTTCTTTTCTATAATTTTGATATATTTTTACTATATAATTTTTAATACAATAGAATTAAGAATCGGTTGAAACTGTCTTCCTTTGCTAGACCCGTAATATTATATATATATATTTGATTGGAGAGGGTATAGAATCCTTTATTTAACTTTAGATTATTAATTTAAAATATATTTATATACCCGGAATATATAGATACTTCAATTAAGGAATTGCGACCGTTAATATTTGGGCTTACCTTGCGGCTGAAAACCTAGAATCGGTTATTAAGTAATAAAAGCGCTAACCGCTTGCTTGTAGGGATATTAAAACGTAAATATTATTTATTCCCAAATATACCTAACCTTTATCGATCGGCTATTTGATAGTAAGAAAGCAAACCTTGATTTAAATTCAAATTATATTTCGATTCAAAATTTCCTGACTGATTTATCGTTTTTTTATTAAAAGGCGTACCTTAGCTTAGGTTTAAATCGTCTTATCGAAAGGTTATAGCTGCATCGATATTATTACCTATATATACCGCTCCCAACTCTGGACGGATCGGCGGTATATTACAATTTCTGGCGGTTTCGGTTGGCCTTAAATATCGAGTATATTCTGTAGTAATATCCGGGGTTACTTCTAACAAACTTATATAAAGATATAGCGAATTGATTCGCTTTGTCTTGCAGGCTTTATAGAAATAATTTTAATAATCGATTTTATAATTATTTTCGGGATAGTAGTTTACTTGTTGAAAGAGATTTTATCGATCCTGATTATATATTATAATATCCTTTGTTAAAATACTCTAAAAGAGGATATTTAAAAGTCTTATAATATTTAAAGCAACTAGATTTTGAATAGCGATTTTTATATTTCAAATATTAATAACTCGCAATTTCGATTCGAGTAAATACTTACGGAGGCTTATATAATATCTCTTTAACCTTGACTTCTTCTCGAAAATTTGACGGCAGATAGGACAAGGGTAAATAATAGTATTCGTCCTTTGGTGATCAAAGTACCTCGCGATATATACGTTTTTATAGTCTTTATCCTTTGAGTACTGCAAGTAGATACGTAGGCAGTCCTTAGTTCGTTTGGTCTTGAATTGTCTTATACAAAGGGGGACTAGGTATTTCAAAGAGATCGAACGGCTACTCGCCATATTACCATAAGTGATAGAAGTTGGGTTGGACGGGAATAAGCGCGACTTGGTCTTGGTGCTTAGCGCGCTCCAGCCGCCGCTAAAGCGTCGCCCATAGTCCAGGCGTTCGTCTATAAGATATCCCCGGTGCTAAAGGATGTAGGATATGCAAGTACTGGATTTGTGCCTCGTAATATATCTAAACATGATAAGCTCTACTTCATATCCTTTAGTTTGAATGCGTCCGCAAAAGTGACCCAGACCGCCCAAGCTACCGCTCCCAGGCCCAGTCTCCGAGGAGCTATGTTTCACTTCTGAGCTAGGCTCTTTTAAGGATAGAATCCCTTCGGACAACGCTCAGTCCCAGGAAAGTACTCCCATGAGGCCTGTAACGGTAGAGGAATCATGGAGCATAAATGAAGGAGGACATGAAAATAATACCATCAACCAAATTTCCCTGTTCGTAAAACGCGCTTCTACGCGTGCTAAGACAGAAGGGAATGCAAGCGGCAGTTGACCAAACGACACCCCCTTGGCTCAACGCCTAAGTTTTGACGCTTTCTTCTCCCTCCAGCTTTGTAGCAATTCTGGTGCGGTGAGACGAGCACCATCCACCCAGGACTGTTTCCATCGGACGAGATATTGCTTGCGAGGTCTCCCGCGCCCTTGCTTCACATCTCTTTCATCGACGATCTCTCCTTCCCAACTCTGCCGCTCGTAGATCACCGCCATTCGAGCTCGCAGGCGTCGATCCGATCGACCGCCCGGAAGTTCCCTTGTACTATCGTCGCTTGTATCTCCCTCAAGGTCGGTTGAGTGGGAAGGAGACGGTCGAAAGTCTGAAACGTGGTGGGATTTGTAGCTGCTGATGACTGACCCATCCCCAATCTCTGCTTCCTCATCGGAAGAAAGTGGAGAGGAAAAGCGGCGACGCTTGGTACGACGCTTCACACAAGACTTCTCTTGAGCGGGAAGAGGCTTTTTCCTCGTGGAACGTAGCGGAGGCGTTTGGCTCTTGTCCCTCTCGCCGACGTCTTCCATTTCTTCCTTTTCATCTTCCTCTTCGCCCGCTTCCACCTCTTGACGGTCCCATCGATCTTCTCTGACCTCACCGGCGGAGGGGCCAGGCCCAGGATCTATGCGGTCTCCGTTTTGAGACTCGTACGCCCGGTTGGCGGGTCTCGAAGAGAGGTCTTTCAGGTACGGAGGAGGGGTATTGAAGGCAGAACGTACTTTTTTCTCTTGGAGGCTGGAACATCTGGGTCAATAAAATCCTCGTTAGCATTAAGATCATTGCGTAGGGTAATTTGCGTCCTACCCGTCCCCTGAGCTCCCTACCGAAGTCGTTTGGGTGTCGGCCGTATCCGACTCCTCGACCTGTATGTCAGCAATCGAACAGTCACTATTGCAGCCGCTGCAATCGCTACCGCCACCAGCTTCTCGCTCAGCGGAACAGACATTGTCGCCTTCCGAGAGGTCATCGTACAACACCGTCGGCTCATCTATAGACCGTCAGCTTCGATTTCAGCGACAAGTGGAGCTAATAGACCCACCCACTGTTTCACTTCGCCCCGAGTCGAGAGTGGTGACCCCACCGCAAACCTCCTTAATCGTATGTTCCAAGAGTCCCTTTTTGTGTTCATCGCTCAATCCCGCCGGTTCGGACTTGATCGTCTCCATGGCATTGAGTAGTAAGTCCTCAACGGATGGGAGGTCATCGTGGCCTTCGCTAATATTGTGATCAAGGTCGTCGGTGTTGTAGAGTCTTTTGGAGGTATCTAAATCGTGAGTGGCTGTTTATCAACGAATGAATGCATCCTTACCTCCGATGTCTGCTTCGGTGTCCTTGGGATCTGGTGCTGATTCGCATAGAGGACGGGGATGTTCTCTCGGCGGCGAATCGGTCATATCTACAAATTCGATGGCATCGTTGCCCCACAGGGCACTCCATCCATCGCTTGGTCTAAGAGCCTTGCGAAGTTTCCCCTCTCTAATGAACGGGGGCCCAGTAGCCTTCAGCGCCTTGGGCACTCTCTCGTGTGGCAAGCTTGCCTTGGTCGGTGGTTGATAAAATTGAATGAAATTCAAATCGGTTAAAGCCATTATGTGACTCAGTCGCAAATTCGTCCCCGGGGAAGGGACAAAGAGACGGATGATCTTGGCTGAAGTCTGAGATGGAAGTCCAAAGCGAACAGAGGCGGCGAGACGAGGTTCTTATGCGTTTCTGAGTAGTGCCCACTTGGCAGCATTGTTGCCCAGCCTCTCCAACGAACGAACGCGGAGGGCCCTTATCGCACAATCTCCCTTGCTCGCACCACCTCTTCTTTCCCTCAAAACACCATCGATCGCCGATCCCCGGCCATCGGTGCTCAATCGCCCCACACCGAGCGTGCAGGAACCCCGACCGTTCATCTCGCATCCAACGGCATGTGCTGGCGCAGCTCTCGGCCATTGGAGCCTCGTATTCGATCCACGTCCAACGCAGGCTGAGCGTTCATTGCCCCTCTTGGAGATGATCATCCGTCAAGTCTCGTCAGCTACTGCAGCCTGGGTCTTCGAGCTAAGACTTCTGCGACGGATCAGCGGGCACAGCGCCCTCCACCATGCCTGCTAAAAGCGAGATCGAGGTCTCGTGGCCACGTCACCAGATCGATGCCATTACGGCATCCTTGTCGACATAGGCAGGCAGACACGCAAAGAACGCTGGCGATCGAGCCGAGGCCAACGCTCCTTGAAATGAATTCGCTGGCTTCGGCTCACGGCCGGTGTTTGGCTTCACGCTCAGCCCCTCGGTGGCAGGTCATCAGATCACCGGCAAGGTGCCATCCGTGTCGACGCGGCCAGGCAGACACGTGGAAAGCCCGAGCGATCGCACTGAGGCATTTTCTTTACTGGTCGTGCGCCAGCCGTCCCCTGGTCCCACCGTCGCTTCGCCCGGGGATCCCCACCGCAAGCTGAAGCTCTCCAGCAACGTCGTGGCAGAGTCGAAGATCAGCTAAGCGGTGATGAAACCGTGCTCGGCGAAGGAAGGCAAATACACGAGGGTCCAGGGCGCAGTCGAGCGCATGGAGGCTTTCAGCTCGCCCCAAAATGGAACCATCTCCGTTCGAGCTGAGCTGCGGCAGTATTGCTGAGACACGAGACAGCGAATGAGAGGGTACGCCTCTGCCACTCGCTCCAAGCCATGGACGGGAGTGGCCTGGTCAGGGGCAAGGGCGAGGGCGCGTGAGTGGTCAAGGGCCAATGATCTATGCAAAGGCGGTCGACAACATGCCTCATGCAAGGTCGAGGAACAGCGATCGGCGATGGTCGGCAGGAGGGGGGCGCAGACCCATGTAGGAGCGAGGAGACGGCTGGGGTCAGAAGGAAAGATGGAAGGAAATGGGAAAACAGCGAGGGACGGAAGGTCTTTATACCTGGACAAAGCGGCGGGTGGGCCGAGGCACGGCGAGTTGCCCGATGGGGCAGCGCCAAACCCGATCGGTGGGCGGCTTGGCTGGAAGCTGGAAAGAGCGCCCGTTTCACCGGGACGGAAATTATTAATTAAGATAAAGGTTGTTATTTAAATAATAATATTTTTCTTTTATATAAAATCTTTTGCAATAGGAGTATTTCGGTTTAATATTTTTATTATTTCCCTTTTTATTATTATTATTATTATTATTTTTCGTTTTTCCCTATTTTTTAAAGTTCCCTATTTTTAAGGTTTTCAAGGAGCTTTTTTAGCTTTATCGTTTATTATAAGCAAATATTACCTTAATAATCTCTTTAAAAGTAATATCTTTATTAATATTATTTATAATTTGAATAATTTAAATTTAATATAACTTTATCTTATTTAAGAGACTTTTTAGGAATAAATAAATTAATATTATTATTAAAAAACGATTATTCTAATAACGTAAATAATTAATATATTTATTAATACTCTTAAAAGTAATAGAATCTATATTAATTAAATACTAAACGGTTATATATATAATATAATTATTCTTCTTCTAGAATTTATTCTTTAGAAACCTTTATATCTTTATAATATCTTTTTTGCTATTAAAGAAATCTTTAATATATAATTTATATATTAAAATAATAATAATTTAGGCTTTCCTATTTAGTAAGGGCAGATTATTATTAATATTATTTTTATTTTTATTAATAATTAATTAGGATCCTTCTTTAATAAAAATAGCTTATATTTTAGGGGCCTAATTATAATAGTTGGAAATCCCTTTAAGGATAATTACCTTCTTATATACTGCCTTTATAGCTTGGTATAAAAATAGATAAAATAATAATATTTATAAATTGAAAATTTGAACGTTTTTCTCCTTATATAAATATATAAATATTAACCGGGCTTATAACCTATTAATTATAAGAAATTTCAATTACTCTATTTATTTAGGAATATAAGCTTATTTATATACTTGGCTAATCAATCTAAGCCCTATAAATAATAAGATATTTAATAAAGCTTATATACCCTAAGTATAGCCCTTGTTGTTTGGTATACAGCCTGGCTAACAGTGATCCAGGATTGCGATACGCTAGACCTGATTTGGCTTAGTGCTGCTGGAGAGACTGCCCCAGCCATTCTCTAACATTAGGGTAGAGCGCTATTCGGACTTGATTCATGTTTATCAGAGCGCAGGAATCCAGATCGCGAGTTGACGTCGACACCCATTCTCGTTGAACCGCCCACTTGATTCTAGAATATGTATGTCTTGCATTGAGAAAATTAAGTTTGATGTATCTCTAAGATCGATCGGAAAGACGAATATGCTGACATGGCTCCATATAGAATTATTGAGGATGATGATGAGGTGCTGGAGCAGAGCTACTGGAGCTGATTCCAAAGGTGGCCTTGGACTGTGAAATACAGCCAGCTGCGGCCTATTCCCTCGGGAGTGGGGTAAAACTCCCTCATTGCTGTGCATGAGGATCTGGAACCTTTGTCACGAGTCGGCTACCGAGATAAAGTATAGAAGAAAGAGACTTGCCCTTTGTTCCAGATGATATGCCAATACATGGCAACATCTTTCAGCAAAGCGTTAATCTTTGACTTCATCCTCTATTTAGTCATATTGCAGGTCAAGAGGCATACTAGCAGAAACACTATCTGAAAAGACGAAACCCGACAGCTGGAAGGGATGCTTTATCTTACGTTGCGCGTTCAAGGTTCCTTTGCTTCTATCGGGGGTCACTGGACTTCTCCACGTCTTTGTCTTTAACCATCCTCAATGTCTATGCTTTATCTTCTCGCACAAGGTGGTCCTAATCCCGATGCAGAAAGCTTCCATATTTGGCGGATCTGACCCTGTCCGTGGGTTATACGGTTGGTCTGAAGTACTTTATGAATGATAAATTCAAAATAGAACTCCTGGACGTGTCGGCATACTGCAATGCAAAGTCTTGGGTTTGCGGAAAGGCTGTCAGCTCTCGTTCTTGATCTCTTGGTCTATTCTGCATCAGAATGACCTTCGCAAACATGCTGTCCGGATCTAGTTCCCACGATCCGATGAATTTTCCCGGAGTGTCGTTGAGTCATGAGAAGGCCCACCGTCACCACTGTTGAACATGTACTTCGCTGGAGCAAGCTTGCTGGGATGGGATGAGCTTTCTAACAGCCTCCCAAAATCTTGCTCAACGGCTGCACCGACTTCCCTCTCATCAAGACACTCCCTCGCTGTTCTTTCTCGGTCATCTTTGGCGTCGGTATCAATATCTAGATATTGAGCTGACTCTAGTATCTCTCGTATCTCATGGCTGATAGGGTTCGCAGTGGCGGAAACATGGAGGATAGTCTGCAAGCTATTGACTTTCGCACCTGTGTCGGCACCTGCGTCAAGCAATAATCGAAGTACAGACATTGCAGTTTTGAGAACTGCACCTAAGAGCGGCATATAACACCGCTTATCTCAAGCCTCGAGATCTGCACCATGATATCAAATAAAATAAAACTTATACACGTTATTTTTATTAATTTAATATTAATTAGTCATTTAATAAATTTATAGAATTCATAAAATTTAAAATTAATCTTATTATGAAAATTAACGATTTAAACTAAAATAATATTAAATGAAATTGGAATTATTTTATACATTTAAAGAATAGTATTTCAAAAAAAAAAGCTTTATATTTATTAATAAACGAATAAATATTATTATAATTAATTAACAAAGTTTGCGTTTAATTTTAAATTCTAAATTTTAAATTTTTTATAATGAACTTTCGATAAAACGAAATTTATATACACCTGATTGCATTACGGTTGGCGGTTCCGCAATTTGGATTTCCCCCACCACCAACACCACGAAAAAGCTGATTACCCGATTGGGCTTAGCGTAGAAAATTTGAAAAATTTGAAAACATAGTAAA